>Ga0209223_10000721_pt1 | contig 37864 bp, 33 predicted proteins | sample COG_06_FD_184750 | JGI IMG/M metagenome (GOLD analysis project Ga0209223, IMG submission 184750) | Pelagic Microbial community sample from North Sea - COGITO 998_met_06 (SPAdes) (version 2) | ecosystem: Environmental > Aquatic > Marine > Neritic zone/Coastal water | place: Helgoland, sampling...
AACTGGTAATTCATTAGGTTGTTTTACAAATTCAATTTTGTTACCTACAATTTTTGCATAAAATTTGCCTGATTTTATTTGAATTTTGTTAGTATCATTATCCCATGTTATAGGAATTTTATCAGCATTATCACTAGAAATTAATCTCAAGCCAGAACTGTTTTGAGAAATGTTTAAATACTGACCATTATGTTTTAAAAACACATTTAAATTTGTGTTTGCAATATAATTATTGTAGCCATTTTTTACATTAAGTGGATAATATGGAATTGTTAAACATATCTCAGCCAACGTTATATTTGCATTTTTTTTATTATTTATGATATTATTGTATTGACTTCTATCATAATATTTATTCGTTTCGTTACATGATCCTAGCGTGCTCTTATTATCCCATTGTGTATGAGGTTTACATACTTCTGCTGATGTTAAACGAGACTCTTTCTTAGTGCCTAATTTTTTATTATATTCAGTTTCCAATATATATCCACCAGAACACTGACCACGTAAATCGTTTAATGAAGGTTGTGGTAAACATAAACCATCTAAATTTACAGTTGAATCTTTTGTAGTATTTTTCCTTATAGCATATTCATTAGTATCTAAATAAAAAGAATTATCGCATATAGGTTCTATATGAGATTTACAATCCATAAATGTATGATTAGTAGCATCTTGATACGTTCCATCTTCACATGGGTTACATGTATTATCAGTTGTAAGATACTTTTGTCCTTTGTTGCATGTTTTTTGTTGTGTGGGAATTGTAAAACTTTTCTTTAAATATTGACTAGGGCTATCTTGAAAACTTTCAAGATACGACCACTGCATTATATTACTAAATAATGATATAAATTTTTGTATATATCATATAGTCATAATGTAAATATAACATATAAAAATAAAATGTCAAGTTTAAGACTAGAACTTTTATTCAAGTCTAATTTGGAATGTAATAAATATCTTGTATTTCTAATAGTTTATCTGTTCTAATGTAACTATCTATGTCTACTTCATTATTAATTCCTGTAGTGGGAGACTTAGTGTACAATTTATAACTATTATCATAATAATAAAACTTAATATATGCCTTACCTGGTAAATCATTAATGCTTGCACTATTTTTTGGTTCAATCGTTAAATATGTTATATGAATTGGCTTTATAAAAGTTGTAATATTATCAGTGATGTATGCTTCACTTTCTGAAATGTCATCGCTACGGTATCTAATAATGAATTTATCTTTTACATCAATATTGCCAATTTCTATTTTCACTGTTTCAAACCCATAGTATTCACATATATTTGTTAAAGAATTCAATTTAAAAGCACCGCAACCTTTTCTAGCAGTACATTTCGATGCACATTCATTAGTTGTATCATAAGATAATGTATCGTTATACAATTGTTTGTAACTATTGTTTATACTGTCATTTTTGTAGCCATCGTCGGTATTAGCACATGATATGCTTTTATTCGATATTCTACAATCATTGGTGTCATAACTTTTACAATATGTGCCATCTTTCTTAGTTAAGTCATAATATTCAGTGTTTTTACAATCACCTATATCAGGGTGTTCGTATTTACATACATTATCTGTTTCATTTGTAGCTTCTTGATGAACATATTGTCGTCTTTTACATTTAAAAACGAAATCTTCAATTTTTATTGTCATATTTTTACATGAACCAGTATCTAAATATAATTCAAAAATATCATTTGGAAACTTCTTAAAAGTATTTGTTTTAGTTTCATCAGTGTCAGATAATTCTAAATTAATAATTTTGAATTTATCTTTTATATCTAGTTGTATCATAGCTACTACTTCTTTCGATTTTTTTTTCAAAATAAATTTAGGTCTAGTTCTAAACTGTGGAACATCGTTATTATATCCATTCCGAGGATTTAATGCTACTTCTACTTCATATTTTACTCTGATTCCTTCACATGTAAAGAAATTTAAATTTTTATAATCGAATCCTGTTTCATCAGTGCGAACAACAAAGTAAGCGTTGTTGAATTCTTTTATTTTACGGGTTTCTGTATTATCATAAATAGATACACCAATAGCTTTACGAAGATTTACTTCTATATTAATATGTGCTTCACAACTATTTAAAGTAGAACATACACGATCTTTTACAAAAAATCCTTTTAAAGGATCTGAAAATTTTGACTTTATTTCTGGTTCAGCTGTTTCATAAGTATCGTCATCACATGTAGTTAGATTTTGGCACTTAAAAGGCTTAGTAAACATGTCAAATATTTTAGTGCTATTTAACTCTTCTACATTTGCTATATATTGATTACTTCCACAAAATGGTTGATTAATGCAGAAATCACTTCTATTCTTTGTATAAATATTTTTATCATTAACATTAATATTGGTCTTTAAAAATTCCTCATGATTGAAGTATTGATTACTTCCACAGTAATTGAAAGGTTGGCAATCCAAATTTGAATGCACATTATTATGATTATAATTACGATAATCAAACTTAAAGTGATCAGCATTGGCTATATATTTATCATCGCATTGACTTGAGTCTAAGGGTCGACAATCTCTATTTATTGCATGAAAAACTTTACCACTAATTTGTATTTTACTGTTATTAAAATCTTCCCAGTTAGCTACATATTGTTTTGTTTGTCTATTATTTAGACAATTAGATAATTGGTCAAATTCTAACTCACCAGAGAATTTGTTATATCCTATATGCACATCTTGATAGTTTTTAATAAAGTGGTTCTCTGGTGATTTATCTCCGAGATTAATAGGTTTGCATTCTCTATCTGAAGAATTTATTGTAACAGTTTGACCATTGCTATTCAAAACTTCCTTTGTTTCAAGTGGCATTACAATATTCCAAGCAGTGCATTCGGCGAGTGATGTACAAGTTCTATTAGATGTATTTATAGTAATATCACTACCATTTTGAGATATTTTTTGAGATTTTGGTGGTTCTGATTCATATTGGTCATTACTACAAACAGTTAGTATGTTTTTTGACGTAATTTTATTGGAACTGTCTACTTCAAACCATTTAGTCATATCACTAAAATTAAATCCCAGCTCGAAAACATCTTTTGTATCAACATCGACAGGAACATAATTAATTAGTTCTAATTCTGCTTCTGTTTTAACGATAGGATTATTTTTTGTGTCTATTTGGAATTCGGGATTATTAGGATCTTTTATTTTTGTACAACTCTGTGTAATTTTAGTCAATGAATCTATGAATTCGACACGATGATACTTTTTATCAGAATGTAAAATCCAAAGATCAGGTTTATCTTTCAATAAATAATGGCACGTTTTTGACATATCTGGAAGTTCTGTTATCTCAATATCTCCTATCTTGTATATTATTTTGTATCCATCATCAATTTTCTTTATGAAACGATTCACAATAACACGTCCTGTGTTCAAGGTTTTATTGCTATTAATTGTAGGGTTATTAAAGATAACTTCTGTTTTATGTGTATCCTTCAAATACTCTTTTCCAAATGCACTTGAATCGCTATTCATATTCACACAATATTTCATTTTATCGAGTGTCATATTCCCAGTTTCTTCATCATCTTTACCATATGCGTATCCTATTATTAGTTTAGTATCTTTATTATTGATTTTTTCACTTTTATTATAAGTTTTTAAAGCTTCTTCAGTGTCAAATTTAAATTCATTATTTTCGATATTTAGTAAATCATTTAAATATTTTATCAGAACTGAATCTTTAGAACCAAATTGTTGACAATTCAGTGTAGCATCTCTTTTCATTTGTATGATGTGAGTATTATCTTTTGAGAAAGTGTAATACGAATCTGTTCCTTGAACTTTTTTTGCATACCAAATCTTGATGAGTTTACAACGCGTATCTATGAAATTATTTTTTATACAATCAGCATTTTCTTCAAATGTTGATTGGCATGTCTCCGATCCAGAACAATCGCTTGGTTTATAACCACCACCAGAAAGTTCAATTTTATCAGTATATATACAATTCTTGTTACTAAAAGACGAATACTTCTCAACAGTTACATTATTTCTAAATACAACCAAACTTATTGATATAATTATTAATAGTAACAACAAAAATAAATATTTCATTTTAATACGTATTAATATATACATACATTATTTAAGATGATGAGCTATTTTAGGTATACTGTATTTTTCTTGTATCTATTTCTGTAATATCTTTTGTTGTCCATAAATCATGGCAGTCACTTGGTTCACCATCGCTAAAATCCTGACACATTTGTAATCTATTACCAGAGGCTTTAAGTGATACTTTTTCATTTAAAGCAATGTAATTATCAGATTTTGCTGAATTAGCTCTTGTATATTCATTAATTTTATTTAGATTAACATTGCGCATTGAATCTCTGTGTTGTGCCTTAAGAGTAGTTATATCTGATTCAGCTGATGTCATTTTAGTATTAAGAACACCAAGATCTGTTTTTACACTTGAAACTTCACCACTATCTGGAATTGTAGTTGTCCCAAGATTTTTAATCTTATCATTTCCTAAAATAGAGTCTAATCTTGTTTTTCTCGTATTATCTAAATATACTACATTGCCTTGATATTTTTTATAATTTGGAGCATATTCACTCTTAGTAGCATATGGTGAAAGATCGACTTGAGGTAATTTATAAGAGGTAGCTCTATTACTCTTACGTCTAATTTTTATTCTGTTTCTTGCCTCATCTATTTCAAAATCAACAATTGGGTCATCTCCTGACTCTGGTAAATCAATATATTTATCTGGTGAGTTATCTGTATATATTATTCGTATTCTATTGTCTATGACTTCTATTGATGAAATACTTTTACCCGCTTTTGTTAAAGCTGATTCAGTAGTTCCTTTAGATTCATACATACCATCAAGAACTGTTTTAAGTCCACTACCATTCAATTTAATCTTGTTTAAGCCATTGGCTCCACCAAAATTTAATGTCATTTCATCTACACCTAATACTTTATTTGCTTGGACAGAACCAAGAACAACATTGTTGGGTAAATATTTAGTAGAGTTATCGATAAAATCTTTTCTTATAGCTTCATGTAATTCTTTTGGATTTTGTTTATTAAAATATCTAGCTTCTTGTCTCACTTGACTAGTCGCCAATGAATTTGTTGTAGTTTTCTTTAAATTTTCTATTTCATCCTTAACGTCCATATTTCTGATACTATTACCAATGTATAATCTTGGTGTCATGATTGATTTAGAGTTAGTTAGGTCATTCTTTTCTAAGAAACTACTTACTTGACCACCTACACCACTATCGGCGGAATCTTGATTCTTTTGTATTTGTGAATCAATGAATTGTGGTAAGCTTTGTTCATTAGCTTTTAATTGACTGAAATCTTTAAACTTTACATTCGTAGAATTGAAATGAACCCCGTCACCCGACATGTTTACCTTATTGTTTCCATATGTGCTCCAATTTAAAGTACTGTTCATGATATTCATTGTTCCATTTTCCATGCTAAAATTAGTATCATCTAAGTTTAATGCCGAATCTTTCATTTCTAATTTTGTATCTTCATTTCTAAATTTAATAGTTCTGTTAGGAGATATTTTAGTAGTTCCAGAAGAAAAATCTCTGTCGTAACGAGCTACTCTTGGCTGTCCACTCTTTTTTTCTTTTGAAATACTACCCACTACATTTTCTAAATTTTTAACAACAGTAGAGAACTTAGTGCCATTCACGATTAATTCTTTATCAATGTTAGCTTCATTTAGTTTGATAGATGGAACTTCAATAGGTTTATTCTTAATTTTAGTAACAAGATCTTCATCACTTATGTATTCTTTGAAAGCTTTAACATATTCATTTTTATTGTTATCTAACTTTTTGCTAATGTTTTCTGTGTTGCTCTTTATTTTGGCATCGAGCCCCCCTGTTTCTTTTCTCACTTCACGCATCATTTCTCTATTGTTTTGCGCAGTAGAAGTTTTTATATTTTCAGCATTTTTAACAATTCTTTCATTTAAATCTTTTAAAGATATTTCTCCATTTAAACCACCCGTTATTCCATTTAACATATTTTTCAATTCTTTATTACTATCATCGATTGTTTCTATATTTTTTTTTACCTTATCATCAATATTTGTAAGTTGTGATTTGTTGTTTTGAACTTCTTTATAAATATCAGTTGTTGACATTGCATTATTAATTTTATTTGAAAGGTCACTGGTTTTGACATAGTCTTTCTTTATATTTTCTATCTTATTGTCGTTATCAGATATGTTTGTTCGAATAAATGTTATATCATTTGAATTTGATATTGTTTTATTTATCATGTCATTGAAATTAAGGATTGAAGTTTGGTTTGCAAAAAATTTGGCATTAACTTGGTCTTTTAATGCAGAAGTGTACAAGAATTGTGATTTATAAGTAGCATCTTTATCATTTATTTTTTTATCAAGTCTTCCATCAGCAGCTTTATAATTGTTTTCAAGATCCTGCATTCTTCTTGTTGTTAAATCTTTAATATCGTTCATAACTAGTTCCGCAGCATCGGTCATTGCTATACTTGTATCAGCATATTTTGAAAATGTTTCATTCACGAAACCCATAACATCACTATGTTTTTCATTTGTATATGCTACGTTTGAAGTAAGTGCATCATTTACAGTCGTTATGTTATTGTAATATGCATTACGAAGTTCTCCATGTCTAGTATTCAAGTCATCATAATCCGATTTTACTTCTGTAATTGTTCCATCTAGTTCTGTTTTATTGTCATTAACAGTCTTTGTTAAATTATCTACTCTTTTATTAACATTCCTATTATTTGTAGCAACTTGATCAGTTATTCCCACAACATGAGAGTTTGTAATGGTTTTAAAACTTTTTAATCTAGAATCTACGTTTTCTGTTCTCAACTTAGATTCTTTTTCAACTTTTTTCATAGTATTTGTAATATTTTTATGTTGACTCATAATCTGGGCATCATTATCATTGACATTATCGATAAGACTCAAAATTTGTTTTTTAGTAAGTTCATTTTGATAATTAATGTCATCATTTAATTTAGAGGTTTTGTTTTTGATAAAATCAATGTTCTTATTGTTTCCTGTAATGAATAATGTAGATGACGAAACAATTGCTAAAGCAATGAATGAAACAATCATAGAAAATGCTTGATACATTATATATTAATTAATAGTAACAAAAATAATAATGATGATTTATTTTCAAATTCAAAAAAGTTAATTTTTATTTAGATTCAAATATTTATTGAATAAATTTCCAGAAACTATATTATTATACCATGTTTCACCATAATCAGGAAGTGTCATACGATCTTCGAATTTCATATCTTCTTCACTATTAGTATTAACCATATTTATTTGTCCATCTTCTTCTAATACATTTAATATGAATTTTTGTTTATCGTAAAGTTTTTTATCATTTTGCATAGATGTTTCCAAAATTGTTTTTAGATTTTCCATATCCGTATCTATGTATTCATTAATGTGAGATTTTAATTGCACGAGTAAATATCTATTCCTAAATATGAAGAATAACAATACTAACATAAACACAACTTGAATCATTGTTATAATATACAATAATTCCATCTTTTTTAAAATAACCTTAGATAATTAATCTATCATAACATAAATATTTTAAAAGGAAGTGATTTATTAAATATCATTATTCCAAAATATACAAACAAAGCTACAACTATCAATTCAAATATCTTTTTTGGCTTCTGTCGCATCATTGATAAAAGATACAATCCTATAAATAGACAAAATAAACCTAAAATTATCTTAAATATTTTCATCATAATGAACTGTTTATCGTCTCTTGTATCAAATATTTGTTTTTGAATAGTAACAGGGCTTATACCTATACTTTCTGTAAACGTATCTTTATCTTTATCTTCACCACCTCGACCCATAGTTATATTATTATGACAAATTATTAATTGCGAGATATTTCGTTTTCATTCAATAAATACCACACATTTAACTTTGATTCTCTACCTGGTCTTTGTGCTCTTCCAATGATTTGTTTTTCAATATCATTATCAAATTTATGAAATAATACTACATCTGTCGTATTTTCTAGATTTAATCCACTACCATAAGCATTCGAATTTACCATGAGAACCTGTAAATCTTTTGTCTTATATTCGTGAACGTTCTTATTTATGCTATTACCTTTCAATCTGGCATATTTAATATTACATTGATCTAATAATTCTTCTATTTCAATAAAACTATTATCATACTCTGAAAATATTAGAATTTTTTTGGTAGGTTGTATATCATTCAATATGTTCTGTAAATACTGTATTTTTGTTAATTCTTGAGGGCAAGTATCAGTCTTCTCTTCATCATGTACAACATAAAGATCCTTCTCAATATGAATACTTTTTTTACATAATGGACAAGATGGTTTTCTCTTTAACCATGCCGATAAACATTTAAAGCAAAAAGCATTATTACAACATTTAGTAATAGTCTTCATTTCTTGTTTTTCCATACAAATCATACACATTTGACTATCATTAATGCGATCTTCTATCAATTGCATTTTATCTTTGATGCTATTGTATTCATTTGTTAGCTTTTCAATCTTCTTACGTTTTGTTTCTTCATTGATGTATATGGTATCTTGTACTAATCTTAACTCTACATTTACATTATTTAATTTAATGGATAAGCCTTGTTTAACTGCTTCAATTATATTAGATTCTGTGTCTACATTTTCTTGGTTAATGTAAGATACAGCACCAGAAATATCTCCTGCATTTAAGCATTGTATTATATTAGAATGAACAACTCCATTCAAAATACATATTAATCCAGAGTCTTTACACTTGACTACATGCTTGTTAATTTCAGGAAGTGAAAATGACTTTTCTACATATTCATCATCATTTTTAATAACTATATTGTCAATTAGTCTATTTAGAGCTTGATTTCTTGTTTTGTAGAAAGTCATGAATATATTCTTAGCATAAGCGTTATTTGATATCCCAGAACTTATCATGTAACTGTTCTCCCAGTTTCTATATTCATAGTTCCATCTAGGATACGGATTCAAAATATTTTTATATGATGCACTGACAAACCAATAGAAATTAGCTGGAATATGTTTAGCATTAGGAGTATTCATACTATCAACTTCATCAAAAATCACTCTATTAACAAAATAACCTTCATCTATCACATGTTCATAAACCTTCTTATAAAATGTCCCACTTACGAGAATAATTTTAACAACCTTGATTTTTTCATCCAACTTTGCAAGTGATTTAGTAGTATTAACCACATAATATGATAAATTTTTACTACCTACACTATTAATACACGTCTCCCATTGTTTTATTATACTATGAGGGACAACTATAATATTGACCTTAAATTTATCTAATCTATGTGACTTATCTTTCATCTCAACATTGATATTATTAATTCCATACATATGTGTGTATTTAAATCGAACCATTGGAATATCGTTAGATTCAATGAGTCCAAGGATACAAAAAGATTTCCCACTCCCTACTTTATCGCCAATTATTCCAATATTAGATTTTATATTTTCAAATCTTGAATCTAAATATTCATCTTTTTTGGGATCTATACCTTCATTCTCTAATTGTTTACATTTATGTATTAGTGATAATTGATGATTTTTTAATGCTATGTCCCAATTATTTGGTTGTTCTATTTGATCACTATTTTCCGTGATTTTATTAACATGATAACTTCTATCCATAACAGGCATTATATATTATATTTGTTTAAAGTTAATAATTCAACTTAAACAAACGAACAACGCACTTTAAAAATTCATAATATATAACATTTCATATTCATTAACATTTAGCACTATTCACATAGAATGCTACTTTCTTAACATTTTGTTTTTTCTTTTTACATATGAATTTTCTATATAAGTCATTCCATTCTTTTATCCACATTTTATTTTCATGATTAGCTTTTTGTCCACTAGTATATCCCATCATTTTTGTGACATAATTAGATGATGAAATATACGGTCTAGACATGAACTTATCATTTGCAAATCCCATTGCATACACGTTGGAAACCATTACCCAATCATAAGAATCTATACTCATTTCAGTAAACCAGATGTATATATCTTTTGGTGCTATTTCATATAATGTCATAGCATTCAATATAATCATTAGCCTTTGGATGTGATTCATGTATCCATATTTTAATGTTTGTTTTATGACATTATTTACAGGTGATAATTTAGTTGTTCCATCATACCATGACTTATTTAATTTCATCATATTCTTCAAATAATTTGATGAAATGAGATCATCATAATAATATTCGTATACATATTTCATATACTCCCGCCAACCTATCAACTGTCTGATGAATCCTTCAAAATTATTTATTTTTATCTTGTTTGTGTGTTTAGAGTAATATTTTAAAGCGTTGTCGATAACATATTCAATATTTAACAACCCTATATTTAGTGATGATGATAACACAGAATGAAATAGAAATGGATCTTCTTCATTTATACTATCTTGATAATCACCATAATGTATTAATCTATAATTCAAAAATTTGCGAAACCATTTCGTTGCTTCTTTATGCGTTGTTGGATATATAAATGTATTCATACTACCATAGTTATTAGGGAATCTATTTTGAACATAAGATAATGCTTCTTTAACATTTTTGGATGTATTATGTTGTATTTTAAAAATCCTCCTCTTGTCTTTGTATACTTTTCTATTTTCATCATCATAACTTTTATCAATATATTTCTGTAATTTTGGAAATTTTGATAAACTCCATGTATAAAAATTCTTGTGCATGATTCGTTTCTTGTTTTCATTATCTGTATGAAATGATTGTAGTTCACTCTTGCTAAATAAGAAAGCTCTCTTATTTTTTAGCTCAGTATCATGGTCTTCGAATTCTTTTTTTACCAGAATATCGACTGGATCAAACATTATTTTTTTTGAATACTTTTTAAGATTACTTGTTTCATAATCATTACATTCTATGTAATCTACTTTAACGTTATTTTTAAAGCGTAATTTTATATATGATTTATAGAATTGCATACTAGCACGGTGTAATACTAATTTTTGTTTATGAAAATTAAGGCGAGTGAAATAATAGGGATGTTCTATTAAAACTACATGATCTACATTATTAACCTCTTTTTTAGATAATTGAAATAATGTAGTTGGTAAAATGATTAAGGTAGACATTAATTAGTTACTTATTGTTTAGATTATTTGTTTATGTCGGATACAACATTCATTATACCCGATACAAACATATTGAAAGGTATTAATCCATTAAACATACTCATTTGTGTTAGTATTTCGTTGAATGCTCTGATCGCTCTTAATCCATCATCTTTGTATAAGAAATATTTTTTAGAGTACATTATTTGAGCAATTATTGAACCATGAATAGCCATAGAAATAAGATAAAGAACATAATCTTGAGCAAACTGAACAGCAACATCTTCTATTTTAATGCTACCACCCGACTGTCCTGATTTACCATCATTGCCCATAATGAAAGACATCAATAAACCAATGCACGTAATTGTTATCACACTCATAAGTAGTTCAATTCCTAAGAAGAGGAATAGCATATTTACAAGTTTTGGTGGATTCTCTTGTCGCACATAGACTTTTTCAGTGTAAATTTGAGATGTGTAATTAGTAGCTATAGTTATAGCAGCGTAAGACAGAGCTAATTTTATAACTTTCATAACAGCAAATACTCCTAAAACAGTTTTATCCATACTATTTAATATAATACAAATAATAAAAATAATTTTATAATATAATGATGACTGATACTTCAAATGTTGTTTTTAATGATGAAATTAACGGTGGAATGCCGAAAATACCGAAAATGATATCGAAAGGAATACCGTCAATGCCGTCAATGCCATTAATTAGTTCAACTGCAGAGTATGTTCATAGAAAAAGTGATTTTTTTAAAATTTTATTTGGTGTAAATTTTGCTTTAAGGTTATGTCTTCTAATATTTTCATCACAATTTAAAGGAAAAAACTATTACATAGATCAATACAAAAAACATGTCAAAGAATCAATTGGAATTACTATAATTATATCTGCGATTTTCTTGTACATGTATAGTATTGCTGAAGACGTATTGCGAGGTAAAAAAAAAGACTGTATTCAATTCACAATATTTACTCTCATATTATTCAGTATTTTCATGTATGACTATGTAAATATTGTATTGATGCTCGTGGATACGAAATATTTCAGTAAAGATAATAAGAATAAAGGGATTCTATCAGGAATTATGTTAGCCATTATATTTGGTATATTTGTTCTATATTACCTTACAATTGCTTTATGCAACCGAAAGCCATTTTATCCATTTGCATCAAAAACTATATATCAATTTGCATTTATACAGGGTTCTATATTTTTAGTGTTACTATTTATGTTATCGTTCATTGGATTTTTTATAGTCAATATCAATAAAATAGATTTTAATGAATCAAATCCTTTTAAAGCTATTTGGGGAAGTATAGCAAATTCAGAAGAAAATCGATTAAACAATAACCAAAAAAAAACAAACGATCGTAAAGAGTTCTTCATCGATATGTTCAAAAAATATTATATGATTTTCATTCTAATATTTTGTATATTATTAGTGGTTTTAGACCTAAATAGGATTGAGTTCTATAGTTTTGTCGAATCAATATACCCATGTCCACCTACTCAGACTGAGTAGTAATTTTTGATAACATTATCGCACTGAGTATCATCAATGAAATTAACCTTGACATTTCTTTTTCGTCAATGACACCAAAACTCATGTTTAAAATAGATAAAGTAATAGTTCCTATACCTAATATCCTTTGAAAATTAATGTCGAATATTTTTATTAATTCTTCGGTAAATTTTCCCACAAGTTCTCCTTTCGTCATAGCTATGTATGCATACAAAGGAACTAAGTAAACAGCCATGAATATAAACCACTTTGAAACTGCTTTTAATATAGGTAACTTTAAACTTTTATCTTCAATCTTATTCATAATTACGTCTCCGCCAGCTTTTTTCGTTAAATATGTTTTTAAACTACCTATGGCCAATATTTTCATAAATACACCTAAACTTATACAAATGTATAGTAATATTGCAGAAATATCAATACCCAACAAAACCATTACAATACCAAATATCATCATTATTAAAGGTAAAAATATTACTATTTTTTTCAAATTTATGTTCAAGAACAAGTTAACAATACCATCTGCTAATCTGTTGATAGTAGACGTGCTGTCTATATTTACATTAATTTTGACTAAAGATAATACTGTTACAAATATGATGTAATATCGAATAATCTGTTCTGCATCTAAACTAATATTTTTATCATTATACATGTACGCAAGAACTAGACTTATGATGCAACTGAATAGTTGATAACTCCATAAGTAATTTCCATTGTGATCGAACATCAAGTGTTTTTGAAATGATAAAGATAATATTCCAATCAAAATATGAAATGGTAAGGTGTAGATGGCAAGATCGAAGATATTTTTTATCAATTTCTCGATGAGTTTAATGTTATTTTTTGCTGTTTCTATACCCACTGTACCACCGACATCAGCTAATCTTATCAACCATATAGACATATAACATATAGCTATTGAATACAGAACCGTATACACGTATATTATTACATAAAGTATAGCTAATTCAATTTGACTTCTTTTTGTTGTATTTAAAAATTTGAATGAACTATATGTAAATATATTAGCTATTACGATGATACCTACAAGAATATGTAAAGATGATTTATCAACAGAACTTACATCTGTAGATTCTTTCGATTTAGCATTTTTTGAAAAACTCATAATTACATATATCTTACTATGAAGACATATTTATTTTGAATGCATGAATTATTTTGAAAACACTTTAATACCCCAGGCTATAATGAAGATAGAAATAGGATAAAGGAACTTCAATGCTATTTCTTTGTTCTTAGATAAATCATTTGAGTCAATGTATTCTTTTACAAATTCAGAAAATATTTCATGCATGCTCAATGCAAGCACAATGATTAAAGCAATTGAAAAGAATCTAATCATTTCTTTCTTCTTGTTGAATATAGCATCTATTGGTGACTTCTTTTCATAGTTTTCTCTGTATTGCATTTGTTGTTTTTTTTTATGTGTTTCTATTTCTTGTTTAAGCACATGCATTTGTTCTTTCAAAGCAGATTCATTGATATCCTGTAAAAGTTCCGATTGATCGTATATCATTGATTTGGATGGGGGTTGCTGTTGTAATTGTTGAGTTGGTTGTTGAATATGTTGAGACTCTTGTATTGGTTGAGTTTGTGGTTGTATGTCTGGAGAATATCTTACATTTTCAACTCTTTGATCAAAATCATATTGATTGACATTAATAGATTCTGGTTCTGAATAGGCTGAAAATAAATCTGTTCCCATTCCAGCATTCATTATATTTATTATATAGTTAGTTTATTTTATCACACATATGTAGGTAATAAATCAAAACATGCACATATCATCATTAAATCATCATATTTGACAGATTCAACATGATAACCGATACCTTTATCTTTTAAACTTAAATATCTATGGGCTATTATTGGATTATTGAAAACAAACATTTCATTATTTGAACATTTTATATTTATGTTTGACAATGTAGAACATTGATATTTTGAAAATTTTTTAGGATAGAAGTTATCCGTTATAATATATAGTCTTCCATTAAGTGTTTTTGACATGTGTGATATATTTAATTATAAATAGAATATTAGAATTTTTATTTTAATCCGACATAATAATATATTATAAATAGTAATAATATTAATGGTTTTCACAGTAAATATGGAAAATTTAAAAGATATAATCCAAGAAGAAGAAATTACAGATACTATAAGTAAGATTGATAAATTTAAGAACTTATTCGATATTATGAAAAACTTTTTCAAAAAACGCAAAATTATACTTTACGGTGGAACTGCGATGAATATGCACTTACCAAAAGAACATAAGATATATACAGATAATGACTTTCCTGATTTTGATTGTTTTTCATGTTGTCCTAAAAAAGATGCAGAAGATCTTTCAAATTTGTTTGCTAAAAACAACTATAAATACATAGAAATAAAGTATGCTATGCATGATGGAACATATAAAATATATGTAGATTTTGAACCTATTTGTGATATAACAAAATTGTCTAAGAAAAATCATGCCATATTATTCAAACAAGCTTCTCTCATAGATGGATATTATGTAACATCAATAAGACATTTAAAATCTGCCTCTTATTTAGAACTAACCATTCCAAAAAGTTCTTTATTTAGATGGCAAAAAGTTGTTCAAAGAATAAAGTTAATGGAAAGTGAGTTCAGAAATAATAAATCATCTTTTTCTATGAAATCTTTACAATTCATATCTTTCAATGATAAAGTTAATAAGTGTATAAAGGAAATGACAAGTTATGCAATAGAAAATAACTTGGTCTTAGCAGGAAACACAGCTATACAATATTACTTAAGTAATGATAATAGTGTTGAAACAGAACCAATATCGTTCATGTTGACAAATTCTAGTGGAGTGTTCCAATGTTTATCTGATGACATGAAAACAACTGTTGAAAAACTAAAAAAATGTGTTGAAAAACATAACTTTAAAAACATTCAAGTTAGTGAAGAACATCAAGACTTCATCACCCCATATACTAAAATTTACGTGACTTATTTTGATGATAAATACACTTTTGAAAGAATAAAACTTAATTTATGTACAGTATATTCAGCAAATGAACATTGTTATTCATACGTCAAGGAATCTGATAAAAGAATAGTATCTATATTTTTTTTATTACACATCATGTATTATAACTTATACATTAAGAAAGAAGATATTGATAGAGTGAACATAAAAAATATAATAAATACATTAATAAAAAAAATAAACGTGAATCATTTTAAAACAGAATGCTATGGAAAAGAAGTATCAATGAATGAAATTCGTAGAAAACGATGGGATGATAAGAAACCAGTTGTATTCTTAAGAATGAATTAAAATAATTATATATATAAAAACAAATATGAATAGAAATTTATATATGTTCGGATTACTCCTTCTTCTAATGACTCTCATCAGTTCTTTTGGTGGAGCTATTAGATTTGAAGAAAATTTCTATAACGAAGTTTTTGACCTTGTAGACGATGAAAAAGTTGAGGTTGTCGAAGGCAATGATGAAAAAGACCTTGCCACAAACTCTATGGAACTTGAAGGTGTAGATGAAAGTATTCCAACCGAGGCACCAGTTCCGGCACCAGTTCCGGCACCAGTTCCTGAACCAGTTCCTGAACCAAAATCTAAACTAGAAGTTAAAGAAGAATCTTCTGAAATAGCAGCTTATGATTCTCAACAATTTGCTAGCTTTTAATTATTTCATCTATAACTGGATTTATATAATTATCAAGACCTATGTTTGAATCTACATGATGTGTAGTCCATTTATAAGAAAGATTTTCCAAATTTTTTTTATTATCATCAAAAAAATGTAAATTATTTACATCTTTATTTGAGTATTCGATAAAGTTATATGGTTTTGAGTTAGGTTTTAAAGATGATTCATCGGTTCCAGTATATGTAAGTGAAAACATGTCATATATATTATAGTCTAATATATCCAAAACCTTGTAGCACCAAATATATGGTGCATTAGAAAATAGTATACTATTGTATCCAAGTAAGGTATTTGCCGTTTTAACACATTTAGCTCTTATATAATCATCATTGGAGATATTCATTTTTAAGTTCGCCCATAAATCACTATCAAAAACATAAGCATTATATTCATCTAACGATGCATCGAAACCATAATGTTTCAGCATTAGAGCAGTATGTCCATGTTTTTTATAGTTTGTATTGTTAAAGTGTAATGATTTTTCATAGGAATACCCTGTTTTGCTCTTCACATAACCTACTGATTTTTCAATAATTTTTTCATTGACTTTCGTATTGTGAAAAATCACACCATCAAAATCAAAGACTAATTTTGAATTATGGACCAGGGTATTCATATTAGTTTTAGTATATAATCATAATCTAGTTTTTTTTAAATATTTTTAAAAGTTAATTTAAGAATTTAACACATTATGAATATTTATACAAACATGTCACGACTATTTGGAATTAATAATGTCAAAAATATGTGTAATGAAAATAAATTGAAAACTCTATTACCACTTAGTGCAATTAAATTTGCATTGACTACTTCGTTGAGTGTTCCATATATAACATATGAACAATCTATTGATAAATTTAAAACAGAATTTATATCAGAAAACAATATTGATGATAATATATCATACATATTGGACAATACTACATATATAGAACATACTATGAATGATGATACATTCATTAATTTTCCACCACATGATATTGTTATACATAATCATGAATATGAATCAAAACTATGTATTTTACCATGTAACAACAAATCAAAATTTTTTGAAATGATCTTAAGACAGAACAATATAGCTTGTTGCATTCAAAATATAATACGAACAAATCCAACAATCGTATCTATAACGGATAATTTCATACAACAACCATATATACTACTTGCGTTATACAACGCAGAAGGTCTTAAACCTATCATCATCTCAAATAAAGCACTTATTTATATGTGTATGAAATCTGCTAAGAACACAGAAAGTAAACGTTCTAATATTATTATCAATAGCATTCATGGTATGTTAGTTGAATATACGAACAACAAAATGATAAAATATAAAGAACATAAAACTGATACTGTTAAACATCAAAAAACTACGTTATATCCAACTGATTATGTTAATGATTTAAAGGAGATCATCATGAATATTGGATATATTCCATATCATTCTATTATCTCTGGTAAAGTTAATAAAACCAGAAACATTTGTGATTATATCAATGATTACAACACAAAAGAAAAGTTAGAATTGCTTGAAAAAGAAAATCGAGAATTGAAATTATTGAAAAAAAATGATTTAAGTTTGTTATAAATAATTAAATTATCTATATAAAACAAATATTTTAGTTATATGTTTCAACAAAGAACTTTCCGAAAATTGTCATATCCATATCGATATATTAAAGTATCTAAACAACTTGCGATTAAAAAGCCACATAAAATCCATAGTAATATAAAAAAATTAACATTGTATTGTGCTCCTAGTATTATATCAGAAGTATTAAGCGAAACAGTAATATTCCCAATTAAAACTACTACTGCAGAAATAATTGAACATTACATCATAGGGATGTGTTTGAATGCGATAACTACAACTTTTATAATAAAAATTCTTCATGAAAATGAATCTAATTAAAATCTAATTTTAGTAGGTGACATTTTTGAATAAAAATCTGTATTAGTTTTTCTCTTTTTTAATATATGATGACAATATCCATATATATTTTTTAGTATTTTCTTTTCTATTTCAATCGAACTCAATGAATTAAAATCAATGATATAGAATGTATCTTCATGTTCATCGTAAAGAACATTGTCTAAATGTACTCCATTACCACCATTATATATGATATCACCGTGATATAATTCACGATTATGTAGTTCATTGAGATACTCAATGACAAATTTTTTAGCATCAGTTATGATTTCGTTTTTATATTCACTAACACTTTTGCCTTTTTTTTCCATTATAACAATGTATTGATTATGTTTACTATCTTCATGAATCCCAAGCACCCTTGGGTGGTGCATACGAACATATCCATCTGACAGAAGAGTCTTATAGTGCAAATAATCATTGTTATTTATAACCTTAGCACAAACATTTTGACTTATACTTGTGATTCCGTTCATGATTAATAACTGTATTTAATGTTTAATTACTTTAAGTATGTCAATGATCATTTTTTAAAAAAAATGATATATAAATTGATAAATATCGTATTATGTAAAGTCACGATATGCATATTCTAACTTGGAACATTAACGGACTTCGTGCTAAAATTGCGAATGGTGATACACCATTCATGAAATTCTTTAAGTCACAAGATAAATATGTTAGTCCATCGCATAAATATGATGTTCTATGCTTTCAAGAACAGAAATGTAACATTGATACATTGTTAAAAAAAGAGAAAAACTTTGAGTGTTCCGTATTAAAAGAGTTATGTGATTACAAATATATTGCACATACAAAAGAAAAAGCTAAAAAAGGATATGCAGGAGCAGCTATATTTTCTAAGATTCCTTTTGAACATGTTCAAATTGGACTTGGTGTTGAAGAACTTGATGAAAATGGACGTGTTGTCACCGTCAAATTAACAAATGAAAATACAATAATTGTTAATGTATATGTTCCTAACTCTGGAGAAAATCTAAAAAACTTGGACTATAGACTTGATAAATGGAATGTTGAATTCATGAAACATATAAAAAAAGTTGAAGAACAATTCAGCGATTGTAGGATTGTATTGTGTGGCGACTTCAACGCTGCGGTTAATACTACTGATGTATACAATCACGAAAGATTAAAAAATAAATTAGCTGGATTTCATGATGAAGAAAGAAAATGGATCTCTGAATTAATCAAATCTGGTTTCGAAGACACGTTTAGTAAGTCTATTGACACAGTTCAAGATAATCATTACACATTTTGGAGTAACCTCGGAGGAATGCGTGCAAAAAACAAAGGTTGGAGAATTGATTACTTCTTCGTAAAAAATGGTAGTTGGAAAACTGTTAAAAATTTACAACATGTTATGGGTTCTGATCATTGTCCATTATCACTTGAAATTTAAAAAACTCAAACGTTTTTAAAAAACTAAATTTATCAACCATTTTTTTGAAAAAGTAAAATTATCCAACCTTGAAAAATTGATCATAATAATGTTATTTATCATACAATATCATCCTCATGGATTTAACAACAGGGTTTTCTAATCTAAAAGCTCATACACTTAACATATTGTCAAAATGTCCTGCGAATAATTCAGACATTAACACATATCTAAAAGTAAACTCTAGTGATAGTCATAAAGGTTACTTTTTGTGGAATATTCTTGATCATCCCTTTCAGAATGGGAACACATGTTTGTATTATCATTCGACTAAAAAGAATTTGGTATCACCGAACGAGGATCAAAACAACACTTCATCACAAGCAGTTCAATTTCAAATATGTCTAGAAGAAGATATTATGATGCCGATATCAAAATGCATATCAGAATTGGAAAATCATAGAATTAGACAATGTGATTTTTCAAGGAAGTTTATTAAACATAATGGATTCGAAGACTATAATTGTTGGTTTACGCACAATTTAATTAAACTTGGAGAACAAAATGGAGCATTTAATGTCGAACGGGAAAATGGAAGAATCAAATATATAACAAGTGGTATAAAATATACTCAACCGAAGATGGAAAATACATTTCAAGAGTTTATATCTCAAAAGAGGATCACTGCTTCTGTTTCTGAATCTAAGTTCAATCAAGTGTTCTTAAAGTTATGTCCATCGTTGGTCTTGATTCATCAAAAAACATTCAAAGATTTACAACATTTGAAGCCTCTGAGATACGACTTCTATACTGAAACTCTTGATGGTGAATGTATTTTATTCGAAATAGACGGAAAAGAGCATCGTAATAACCATTTGAACGACCAAGTAAAAGAACGTTATGCTTCAAAAAACGATTACAAACTTGTTCGTATAAAAAATGAAAACGTAAACAAACCATATCTCCAAAAATTATTTACAAATCATAATCTAATTTGAATAAATTTTAAAATTATATTAATCTTTAATTAAATTAATATGACAAACTGCGATGAGCGGTCAGTAATTGTGCAATATGGTCCACAATGTTGGATGGTTGCTGTAATGACAGTTCTTTTTTATAGTGATGGTATGAGAGAATTGCTATTAAATAGTTTAAAAACTGTTACAAAAAATACAGATTCAATAAAGCAGATTAAAGATATTATCAATGAACATTTTACACATACAAATCATGAATATATGAATGCATTAAATACAATTAGTCCGTTTAATTTGTTGGATAATTTACATAAAAATGAACCTTACATATTTGAGCATGATCCAAAAAAAGAATCAGGATACTTTGCTGGTAGATACCTACATAAATTGATGTCTTATTCTGGTTTCAATGATTATTTTATACTTGATGCGCTTAAAACAGAAAACAAAGATACTTTTAAACTTTTATATGGTCAATATAATAAGCTTCAAATTACTAAACAAAATGGTATTATATCTAAAAAATATTCTAAAGCCACGAGTTCAGAAGCCGAATCTGCTTTAAAGAAAACACCAAAAGTATTAATAATTATTACAAAAAAACCCACAGATAAAAAATTTTATCCATCATATTATAATACAGGTGTAGATTATGATTTTGATGAGTATTTAAATTATAATGGAGAACAGTATAAAGCTGATTCTATGATAATTGCAAACTATAATCATAAACAATGTAAAGGTGGTCATGAAATATCAGGAATAACATGCAAAGGAAAAAGATATATGTATAATGGTTGGGTAGCACAAACTCTTGATCCTGGTATTAAACAAAAAATAATTAAAAAAGTCCCTTGCTCTTATATGAAATACGATTGGTTAAAAAATAAATCAAGAAATTTTTGTTTAGATACAAAAAAATGCTCATTAAAGTTCGATAAAGTTAACAAAACAAATGATCTATGTTTTTCATTTGGATCAGGATCACGTATTTACATTTATATTCGCGAAGATCTACCTAAATCTAATAAAGAAGACAAGAATGACAAAGATTGTCCTCCCGGTAAAGTCATAAATCCTAAAACTGGAAGATGTATCAAAGATAAATCTAATAAAGAAGACAAGAATGACAAAGATTGTCCTCCCGGTAAAGTCATAAATCCTAAAACTGGAAGATGTATCAAAGATAAATCTAATAAAGAAGACAAGAATGACAAAGATTGTCCTCCCGGTAAAGTCATAAATCCTAAAACTGGAAGATGTATCAATATAAAGAATAAATAATTGTTAATATATTGTGAAAAATGAAAAAATGATCTAATGAAAAAATAATTTAATGAAGAGATAAAAAAAGCAAATCATGCTTCCAATTATTCACGAAAAAACTCAAGTCAATTATACTGAGAAGGATTATCTAAAAGTTATGTTGAATGATTATGATAAATTGACAATAACAATAACTCAATTTGTAAATACATATTATAGACTAATGGAAAAAACTGATAATAAAGACAAGTTTATTAAATCTAATATTGCACTTGTAGTTCGCTCAATTGATAAGTGTATCTACAAGTTCATGCAAAAACATGATGACTGTCGTGTATATTTGAAAAAAGTTACACGCATGAATAATATAATGTTAACAAAAACGAGTGATAAAATTAAGTTGAAGTTTATAAATTATTTTAACCTCATGTATAAATAAATAATGATTATAATATCAATTATAATTTCACTTATACTTATATTTATTATATTTGTTTTAATTTTTTTTCAAAGTAAAAAATCCAAGCAAATATCAACAATACATTCTTCAACAATACATTCTTCAACAATACATTCTTCAACAAGTCAAGAACACGTTAGAGGAGCCTCCGACACAGATGGGTCTGCCCATCGTGGCGGACGGGCACTGGGTTCGGAGTCTTTGTATGAACAGGCAATGAAGTTTGTAAAATCAATTAGTTTAAGAAAAGATAATAGGAGAGTTAATGAAAAATCTAAGAAAAATAAGGACACACCCGACACAAAAATAGTAGTAGAAATAAATGAAAATGGTTCGAAAATACAATCAATAACTGAAACATTTATAGACAATCCTTATAGAAGATGTTATTACAAAAAATATTTTGCTACTTATGATTATTCACAATATGAATTTCCATCACATTGTGATAACATCACAAAACAATCTGGTGAGATGTACATATATGATGAAATAGGTGGGCGCATTGATTCAGTAACTGGAGGAATGTTGACTGGATTTGATGATAATACAACTTCATGTAATGGAAATACTGATTGTATCTATTATGAAGTATTTGATAGTAAAACAGGTAACATCGTAGATATACAAAATTCTAAAGGTGACAAATTTATTGATAAAATAGCAGAAGGTTTGTGGAATGGAAGAATAAATATTGATGAACAAATACAAACGTTTAATAAATCATACAAATTATTGGTTTTTGACCATGTAAAGTATAACAAAAAAACAGGAGAGTTGTTCTTTATGGATTCTAAAGGTATTTCAAGACCAATTGTCCCAGGGTTAGGAGCTAGAGATGGTAATATAAAAACTAAATGGACTGACAAGACAGGTTTGACAGAGTTCTCAAAAGAAGACAATGAATATCCAATTGGCTTGATGATTATGTATATACTTATGTATTACAAAGTTAATAATTTACCTAAACCGGATATTAAATTAAATATCAAAATATCTAAACGATTTGGTGAAGATTGGCATGAATGGAAAAACAAGATGGTTGATGAAGAAGTAGAGGAAGAATATTTTCATCAATTCTATTTTTATGAAAAATAACCAGTATGAACAAAATAATGTCGTCTGCAAATAATAATAAAAAATTTAAAATGATCATTAAACTGTTAAAAATAAAATATTAAACATATTTAACATCATGACCTCCAAAATCGTTTCTTTGTGCCATAATAAAATTCGTATTTTTTTTTGCATCTTGTGAAAGATTATATTTTTGAATTGCAGTTGATAGAACAGTAGTATTAGCATCATTTGAAATACATTCTAAAAGCACTTTTTTTGCAGAAAAATAACATGTATCCATAAGATCTTGTAAATATTCTATGTTTTCATCAATCAATTGACATTCGATAATAGTTGATTTATTCCATGACTTTTGTGCTTTTGAAATACTTATATCTTCAGATTTTAAAAGAGAATAACCTTCTATCAGTGCTTGACAATAAATGAATTGTAGTGCATTACAAGCACTATTCAAACTAACTTTACAATAACTTTCATTATAATGAGTATTATTTTTAATTTTACTATCGATGCGATTAAGTACGGAATTTGTAATAATAGATAATGGAATAGAACGTTCAAGTGCAATAGTTGTGCACCATAAACCAGTATTGTTCATGTTACATACATCATCAATGTTATCCAATTCGTATTTTTCACATATATTGTTAGCACTTTTAATAAGATATCCATAAATTGGATAATTTGATAAATTTTCGATAACTTGACTCATAATTTTTACATCTTTGTTACAATAAGTGTATATATCAGCAATCCCTTGCAACATAGCATATTCAATTCCATTGTGAACCATCTTTGTAAAGTGCCCATCTCCAGCTTTGTTTCCCATATGTTGATGATTTCCACAAAACAAATCAAAAAACATTTTTTGTTCTTCATAATACTCTTGTGGACCACCGATCATCAATGCGGGACCATTTAACGCACCTTTGTATCCTCCAGATATACCACAATCTAAATATTTTATTCTTCTTAAATTACATTTATTAAATCTTTTTTCACTATCTTTATAATAATCATTTGCAAGATCTAGTATGGTATCATTTTTAGTCATTATTTTGCTTAGTTTAGATATCATATCAGTTGTAGGTTTTCCATGTGGTAACATAGTAATTATTGTCCTGGGTGTTTGTGTATTTTCAATAAGATCCTCAATTGATTTATGTCCAACGAGATTTAAATTAGGGTTATTTGCAATTAGTTCATTAACTTTTGTATATGATCTATTGAATAAATTTACCTGTTCTTTTTTCGAAATGTTTAATGCAAGATTACCACCCATAGAACCAGTACCAATGATACTATAAGACATATAGTTTATTTACTATATCATGGTAATATTGTATTTAAATAAAAATTGATTAATCTATTAAATTAAAGTAAATAGCAATTTCGCATGTTACAATTAACAGATTTAAAAGAAGATGATAGAATTATTGTGGCTAAATCTTTAGCATTTTCTATGTCTTCACCGATAGATACATTCAGGCAAAACACTTTGATAAAAAAACCATTCACTTTAAAAAAAACATGTATCGGAATGGGAACGGGACTACTTTCATCATTATTAATTTCTACGACATGTCATAAAACAATTAGTTATCTTGAGAAATATAACATAAATCAATTTTTATCTGTTGCTATTGGTGTCTTAATGGCAAATATTGTGAAAATTCCCATCATTTACAACTACAAAAAAATACAAACAGGTATAAAAATAACAAAATGTATTCCAATTAATAATCTTAAAAATGTAATGAAAATTAGTATAATTGAAGATATTATAGAAGAAAGTATTAAATATACATTATCAAAGAAAAGAATCGCATCCACTGAAAAAAAACATTTTTTGTGGAAAAATACACTGTTAGAATCTGGATTATTGTTTTCATTGTCATATCCGTTCGATATATTGAAAAATAGAGGTATATATGGTATATCTAATTTGAATGGTAGCAAATTAGATTTTGCATCAAAAGTTGTTCATAAAAATTTACAAAATATAATGTTTTTACAATTAATTTAATTAAATGAATAAATAACAAAGAACATGGAAGATATATATTGTTGTTATATAATTGAAAATGAAAGAAGCACATATGTTGGCATAACAAATAATAAAGTAAAAAGACTACGACAACACAATTGTGAAATATCTGGGGGAGCAAAATATACATCATCAAAAGGTCCTGGGTGGAATTATGTATGCGTCATAAATAATCTAGATAAAATTACATCAATGCAGTTAGAATGGGCAATAAAACATGAGCAACCAATTAATGCTTCGGGTATTATTAATAGAATGAAGAAAGTGGTATCAGTGTTGAATAAAGAACAATTTACAAAAAAATCTCCAGAAACAGCAACTCTTAAATTACAAATTGATTGGTATGGAACAAATATAGTGAATGATAATAATTTATGTTTAAATATACTAAAAAATATAAATAAAACTAATATTACAATTACTTAATTGAATGTCACATTTGATATTTATTCATCATTTTCTTCGTATTTGAATTCAGGCATTATTGAACCTATTTGGGTATCTTCAGCTACATTTAATAATGTTCCTATTAATGCTGTTTGTTCAGTTGATGGTTGATAATTCATTTCTCCACTCATTCTACATACCTCTGGTTGTATCTGAGGCACAGACCATTTTTGATCAGGTAATAATACCATTTTGTTATCTAAATTCGCATATTTTTCTTTCGATCTCATACAAGAATATTTTAATTGTTGTAAATTTCTTTCAGACATCAATTTAGATAGAACTTGTTCATCTTCTAAATCTTTACAAGTCCTTTTTTCTGCAGTATCAGTTTTTTTTTCAATCAATGTTTTTGAATTAACATCTGGTCTTTTAATTTCAAAAACTTTATCTTCTTTGTCATCATTAGCATGATGTGTTTTAAACTCAACACTCATACGTTTTTTAATGAATGTATTATACTCTTCATCATCAGTCATATAATCTTCTAAGGCTTTTACATCATTACCGACTTTTTTGAATTTATAAATTAAAAAATCCTTGTTCTCGGGTGAAATAACTTCTCCAGGATATATTTTTTCATAACTCTTCATAACTAATTTACCCGTTTCTTCATCATCTAATTCATCATTTATATTATTACTTATTTCTGTTTGTATTTTTGGCGTTTTATCGGGAATTATATCTTCAGGTTGATCATTTTCTTTCATAAATTTACCAATAATTTTTTTATATGATTGTTCACTCAATAACATAGCGATGTCATCTTTGTTAAACTTATCTTTACTAATCGTATAATCATAATAAGCATGTAATTCATTGGGCGATGGTTTTGTTCCTTTCTTAATTTCGAATCCTTTAATGATTTCTACGAAGCGATCATATTTGGTCATAGTTTGTTTTTGAATATCTTCGAATTTTTCAAGTATTTTCTTGTTACTAACGTAATAGTTTCTAATCATGAATAGTAAACAACCAAAAAATAAAATGACAACAATTGTAATCCACATTATTATTATATATTCACAAAATTATGTAAAAGGTTTTTAGTTGTTTTCTATTTTTATTTTATTACGTAGAAGTTATAAATTTTGTTCCAATACCCATACTTTGAATCTCTTGAAACATTAACTTACTTGCATAAGGAATTCTTATTTCTGCAAAATGTATTTTGTTATCACACATATTACATTGGTATATGTTCTTGTCTGGATTCACATTAGCAACATTATTACACTTTTTACATACAAATAGTCTATAATTATCTGAACATTCCATTATTCTTTCTTTCATAAACTGTTGTGTTCCACTTGCCCACAAACATTCTGTCTCCATTTCACCCAATCTCAATCCACCATCACGGGCTCTACCTTCTGCTGGTTGTCTGGTGAGAAGAACAATTGGTCCATTTGAACTTCTTGAATGTACTTTATCCGCAACCATGTGTTTCAGTCTCTGATAGTATGTTGGACCAACAAATATTTTAGTTTTCATTTGTTCACCTGTTCTACTATTATACATAATCTCATTACCCCATGCATCTAAACCACATTCTTCTTCTAGGCATTTAGTAATAGTTCCAATATCAAGATTTGTAAATGGTGTAGCATTACCATAACAACCTTTCATTAGGCATGCTTTTCCCATGATTGTTTCAATGAGTTGTGCAATTGTCATTCTGCTTGGAATAGCATGAGGATTGATAATAATATCTGGTACCAAACCATCTTTTGTAAAAGGCATATCAGATTGATTATAAATCATTCCCACTGTTCCTTTTTGACCGTGCTTACTTGATAACTTATCACCGATCGTAGGTTCTCTATAGTTTCTAATTTTGATTTTATTGAAACTATATCCTTCTGAACTAGTATTTGTAAAATACTTATCAGATGAACAATTCATATCAATAAATCCATATTCATTATTTTTCATGATTACACTTGTATCTTTGTAAGTGATAGATTCATTCGATTTGATAGGCATACATTTGCCAATAACAACATTTCCCGTTGAAACATAAGAATTTTCTTTTATAGTTCCATCATCATTTAAATTACTATAAATATCTTTTTCGTTATTTTTTATTAGATTATTTGGGTTACAAAATATCTCTTCTTCACCCGTCGATAGATTCTTGTTACACTGTTCTTTGATGGTTCTGTAATATGTACTCGCAAATAGTCCCCGTTCAACAGAAGTTCTATTTAACATAATGGAATCTTCTTGATTATATCCAGTCCAAGTTCCGATGGCAACAATCACATTTATACCACATGGAACTTCATCTGCAAATAAAATACGTGCCATATTGGTATTTACTAATGGTTTTTGAGGATAATTCAAAACATGCGATAATGTATCCAAGCGTTTTCTATAATTTGAAGCATATAATCCAATGGCTTGTTTTCCCATAGCTGATTGATATGTATTTCTAGGAGCTTGGTTATGATCACAAAAGGGAATGTTACTTGCTAGCACCCCCAGAATCAATGAAGGATGAATCTCCATATGAGTAAATTGACATTTTTTTTTCAAATCATTAACAGACATTGCAATCATTCTACTATTGCATTCTTCAACATCTAAATATTCAATAATATTGTTGTTACCATTAATTTGAGATACCATATCTGTCCATTTCATTTCATTTGTCATATTCCTTACATATTGTTTATTATATTTCAGTTTATTGTTTTTTTCTAATATATACAATGGTCTAACACTTCTTCCACCTTCTGTAGAAATATTGATCACATTATAATTAATATCCCATACAATCGAAGTGTAAATGTTAATTTTACCTGCTCTTTTTGAATTTATGAGGGTATTGTAAATATGATTAGAATCATTATGAGTGCCCAAAATTTTTCCATTCAATGTAATCCAAACATCGGTATATAACTTGTTTACGTCTTTCAATTCAAATATTTCTAAACCATTTCTTTTAAGAAATTCTAACACTGGTGTAGAATTTGATGCTATAGTAATAACGGCAGATACTGCAATATTTTTTACCAAACCTACGCTTCCACCTTCTGGAGTTTCAGCCGGACAAATTATACCCCACTGTGTGTGATGAAGTTTTCTTGGTTGAACTAATTTACCGGATTTTTCAATAGGAGTGTTAATACGCCTTAAATGTGACAATGTAGCATAATATGTTAGTCTGTTCAACACTTGTGCAACTCCTTGTTTCGAATTTATGTTTTTTATTCCCCAATTACCAGTCGCCAAACCATATTTTAATCCTGATTCAATCGTAGTTGGTTTGATAATCTTATAAATATTATTTTTATTAACAATATTCTCAATGTTGTTGCTTGATTTCCACATACCACTGTTTAATTCTTTATAAATCATATTCTTTGTATCTTTCACCACTTTCCCATAATATTGTCTGAAAAGATTAGAAAGCATAATCCCGGGTGTATCGATACGCTTGTTCAGATAACTGTCTCTATCATCATATGAACGTAATCCATTATAACATCGTAGCAATTTATGGATCATGAAACCAATATAGAGTGCTTTATCTTCATATCTTTCACCCATATGTGGTAGTAGATCTTTCTTGAGTATATCCATGATAATATTAATTCGCTTACTTTTATTTTGAATAATTTCTTTAGGGTATCCACTAATATTCAGATATTTACTCAAATATTCAAGTGCGTGATTACGTGTTTTAATGAAGTTACTTTCATTAACACATCCCTTTAATTGTTCAATAATAAATTTACTATCAAATTTATTGATATCATAAACACATAATTCAATTATTTGTTTATCACTTTCAATACCGAGTGCTCGAAATAATATGAATATAGGAATATCGATTCGAATATGATGGATGTTAACTCTGATCAACTTACCAAACTGATTACTTTTACTTGTCATTTTGAGTGTTGTTAGTTTAGGTGGACCAAACATATTATCAGGAACTGAACGAATTTCTGCCACATGTGAATATTGGGTAGCTTTAGTATCCAAGAATACATAAGTTTTATTTTCGGATATTCTATCATGACTTATAATAACTTTTTCGTTACCATTTATAATGAAATATCCCCCACAATCATATTGACATTCACTTGTTATTTCTTTTGTATATTCTTTATCATTAATGTTTGATAAAACACAATAACTTGAACCAATCATGATAGGAATTCTACCAATATTTATATTTTTGATAATTTTCTCGGAAGACTTTATAATGTCGTTTTCATCATACCATTTTACTCTGATTTTAATATCAACATATAAAGATGAAGCATAACTAAAATTGCGTTGTCTTGCTTCATTTGGTGTCATGAGTTTTGTACTTCCATCTTTTTCATATATAAGAGGTTTATTAAGTCTTGGATTATCTACAGTAAGTAAAATGTTATATTTAAAGTCACCAATACTGTGATTATATTTATGCAAAATTTCAATGTCATTGAAACCATTAATGATATCTTGAATTTTATTTTGAATGAAATCGTTGAAAGATTCTAATTGATGTCTTATTAACATTTTACCAACAGATTTTTTATCATTTCCAAACATAGTGTTAATTACTTTCCATGTATCTTTTTGAAACTCCAAATCATTCATATTATGAGTCATTGTTTCAATAAAGGTGTCACTGTCTTTTTCACTCATGTTTTTCAAATCATGTATTATATCATCCATAAATTTTACATCATTTTTTGTATTTAAATCTTTTTCTAAAATTAGTCATTGAAATCTTTTTGACATAAAGGACAATTCCTATGTTCTCTTAACCAAGTAGTTATACAATTTCTATGAAAATAATGATTACATGTTGTTTTTACAATTTTATTATCATTACTTTCTTGATTTCCTTCACATAAATCATCGAGACATATACTACATTTTATATCTTTATCTATATCATTCGAATAAAGCATTGATTCTGCCGTTATATTTGTTATAGCATCTTCTAAATTATTAACTCCATGATTGACATTTCCTATCACTTCAGAAATCATATTATTAAGTTCATACGAATCTAATATATTTTCTATATTCATTATTTGGATATCGCTATTACCAAAATTAAAATCAATATTTGAACCTAAATTAATTACAGTCCCCATTTGACGTTGAAATAAAAATGAATTCAACATAGGATTCAATATATTCAAAATACTTGTTCTATGTTGACACAAATTAACATGACTAATGTAATCGTTGAAAGATATATCTTGACCACATAATTCACATGGTATCATTGGATTGTCCATTCAATCAACTATTTAAACATATATTACATTTTTATAAATAGATTATATACATACCATACATATCAATTATGATATATGATGATTATATTCAATACTGTATTGATTATGAGAAAATATATGGCAAAGAAACAGTTATTTTAATGGAAGTTGGTGGATTCTTTGAATTATATGGTGTAGATTACAATAATAATAAATCTGGTGCTGATATATACAAAGTAGCTTCTTTATTAGGGATCCAAGTTTCAAGAAAAAACAAAAATATTATTGAGAATTCAAACACTAATCCCCTTATGGCAGGGTTTCCAAGTTACACTCTTAATAAATTTATAGACATATTAGTGACTAACAATAAGACTGTAGTTCTTGTTGAACAAGTAACATCACCACCAAACCCAAAACGAGATGTGACTCGTATTGTCAGTCCAGCTACATATGATGAAAAAATATTTCAGAATGACACGACAAATTATATGATGCATATATATATTCAACCATATGATAAATCTCTTGCGTTTGGAATATCATGTATTGACATAAGTACAGGTAAAACATACGTTGAAGAAATTCATAATATTCAAGATATCAATATATGTTTACAGGAACTTTGTAAAATTGGGATCCATATACAACCAAAAGAACTTATTATCTCGAGTCATGACCAAATATGTAAAGAACAATATGAATCTATTTCTAAATTATTTCCCAATATCAAACAATATAATAAAACAAATTTCTTAACCAACGATTGTATTAGACCAATATTCCAAGAATATATATTCCAACAAATTTATACCAATGATTCTCAACTATCAATTTTCGAGTTCTTAGGTCTGGAACGTAAACTTTTAGGGTCAATTTCCTTTGCTTATCTTTTAAAATTCATTGAAAATCATAATCCTTCAAATATGCTAAATTTCATGAAACCAATTGCTCTTGAAAATAACGCTTGTTTAAAAATCACACATAATGCTCCCGAACAATTGAATATCACAACAGGTGAGGTTTCATTACTTGATATATTGAACAATTCTATCACATCAATAGGTAAACGCTATTTTAGATATAGACTTATAAATCCAACATCTGATGCAACTAAAATTAGCCTATCATATCAAGATATCCAATTTTTTGAAAATTATGATATTGAGAAAATTAGAACTATATTGAAAAATGTAAAAGATATAGAAAAGATTTTCCATAAACAAGCTAAAAAACTATTCCCATATGATGTTTTGAATATTTATAAATCCATCAAAAGTATGATTAAAATTGCTGATATCATCGAACATAAACACGAATTTTACAAAATACTTGATTATCTTGAATCAGAATTTAATTTTAGAGATGAAAATCTGTTCAATACTTTAGATGAAAAGATTCTTAAAAACATCACAGAAGCGTATAAATATAGAACAATAATATATGAAAATATTAAACTTTTTCAATCTTTTATTGATTCGTTCCCAGAACAATTGAATAGCGAACATTTTAAGGTAGAAAATAATGAACGAGATGGTTATCATATCGTATGCACTTTGAAAAGATTTGAACAATACAAAAAATCATGCCCTGATATTTTCAAAAACTGTATCTTTTCTAATAACAAAACAACTACTAAAATCTTTATGTGTGATGAGAAAAAAATTAATAACTCAATTACCGAAGCAGCACAAATGCTCGAAAAACTTATTCATAGTAAATATTATGATATTATTAATCATTTAAAAAGCCACTATTCTGTTTCATGCTACAAAATTGTGAGTTTTATCGAATATGTAGATTTTAACACAACTAATGTGTATAACAATATTCTCTTAAAATTATATAAACCCACTATTGATCAAAGTAAATTATCTGGGTCTATAGAAGCTAAAGCTTTACGACACCCTATTATTGAGTATATATCAAAAGACATTCGATATGTATCTAATGATATTACACTTCATGAAAATGGAATGATTTTATACGGAATCAATGCTTCTGGTAAAAGTAGTCTAATGAAATCTATAGGAATTGCAATTATAATGGCGCAAGCAGGCATGTATGTTTCTGCTTTGTCGTTTATGTTCACACCATACACTGCCATATTCACAAGAATAACAGGTAATGATAACATTTATAGAAATCAATCAACTTTTGTTCTTGAAATGTCAGAATTACGAACCATTATGAAATGTGCTGATAGTCAAAGTATTGTTATTGGAGACGAGCTATGTTCGGGCACAGAAACTATATCAGCTGTATCTATTGTCTCATCTGCTATTAAATTTCTAAGTAATAAAAAAATCTCTTTTATATTTGCTACTCACTTGCATGAACTTGTAAATTTTATAACTACTACCACTGCTAAAACATATCATTTGAGTGTATCTTATGAAGATGGTAAAATTATTTATGATAGAAACCTTAAAGAAGGCATTGGTAACACTTTGTACGGTCTAGAGGTTTGTAGATCATTAGATATGGACGAAGAATTCATGAATATGGCATTTAATATCAGGAACAATTACTCTCAAAAACAGAATTATATACCTACACATTCAAAGTATAATAGTAATATTTTAAAAGATAAGTGCCAGATATGTGATTCGATAGATTCTATTGATATCCATCATATTCATGAACAACATGATGCCGATACACATGGAAATTTCGATTCCTTTCATAAAGATGATGAACATAACTTGGTGAAATTATGCAAAAAATGTCATAACGAAGTTCATCATAATAAAATAGTCATATCAGGTTATAAATCTACCACAAGTGGTAGAGAATTAAAATATCATTTTAACAAGAATTTTGCATATGATGATCCAGAAGTTATAAAAATTGTTATAAATACAAAGAGAACGAATAACATGTCTCAAACTGTAAAGATTTTATCTGGACTCTATAACATCAATTTCACAACATATAGAATAAACAAAATACTAAATGAAAATGTATTTAAATAAATCAAAGAATTAGTAATGTAAATTGATTTATGTCAACATTTAACGATATTATGGAAAACATACATAATTTGAAATATTTATTTGATAATATAGAGAATCCCCGGAAGAAATTAGTATTAAATAGATTGTTTATGAAACATATAGAAAATTTCGTAAATAAAATGGAAGAAGTATATTATAAAAAAATAATAATGGACAAATCAATCGCACGATTGAAAAATAACCAAGAATTAGAAATTCACAGAACATATAATACTATGAATGCATTTTTACCATTCATTATTGCATATAATCTTAATAATTATGCGTAATATATATATATTTTTTTATTTATAAGTGTAAGAATGACACTTTTGTTAGATACAAATATTGAATTCATATTTGTTTACAAAACTAATTATAATCCTATTGAAGATTATCTTTTCTCGTTCAAACTTGAGAAACAAATCATAGAATATGATGATTTTAAATCTAAGTGGGATCTATATGTTAACAATAAAAACTACATAATTATTTTATGTCACATGTGGTTTACCCCAGATGATGTATATAGAAATGTTAACAACATTTTATTTCTTAATGTAGAACATCTTACTGAAATTACAAGAATGAAGCATATATTTAATATAATGAAGTACGATATTCCAATCATTGATTATAGTCGAGTTAATATCAAATGCATTAAAAACTATGCTTCCATAAATGATATTGAAATAAAAGTACCATTGTATTATCTACCTTATCAATATAATATAGAAGAACAAATATTTCTCGAAAAAAAGGATGCTCTGTATGAATATGATATCGGTATTATCAATGCATTACCTACAATTGACGGAAATATTGAAAATAGACGTTCTACCTTATGGAATAATTTGCAAAAAACTGATTACAAGATATTGAACATAATAGGATGGGGTAAAGATAGAGATGAACAAATTAAAAAATGTAAGATTATCTTAAACATTCATAACTTTGAATTTTTTAAAATATTTGAACATGTAAGATGTGATAGACTTATATTTTCTAACAAACTAATCCTTTCAGAAGTATCATTAGATGTGCATAATTTAGATATTTATAATAATGTTATTTGGGTTGAATATGATAATATAATTCCTAGTTTGAAACACGTCTTAGAAGACTATAATAATTTTATGCAAAAAACATATGACAAGTTGCAAATGAAACAATTATTGATTGATAGAGCTATACAATTTTATAAAACTTTGCTTGATATTAAAACATATGTAAATACACGAATTAATGATTAAGGGTTTATATTTTTTATCATTTCATAGAATTCTTTAACAGCTTTCTTTATTTTTATCTTTTGTACATCAAACGATTTCAAATATAAACCATCCAAACTTCGAACACGGGACAATGCCACATATGTTTGTCCACATTCAAATATATCACTACCAATATCAACTTCTGCGATATCAAGAGAAGCTCCTTGACTCTTATGTATCGTCATCGCCCATGATAATATCAATGGCATATATTCAACTTCATAATCTTTTTCATCATATTCTATTTTTTGAACAGTTATAGGCATTTCTATTATCCTTCCATTATGAAATTTCACAATAGGTTCATTATTAATTGTAAAACCTGTAACTTTACCACAACTCCCATTACATATTTTTTGCTCACTTTCCATATCGTAATTAATTATACACATTACTTGAGATCCTACTTTGAGCTGTAAATTTTCGTTATACTTTATAGAACTTCCTCCCATTATTTGAGATTTCTCTTTTTCATTTGTAATATCATTAGTGCCATTATCCTTATCAACTTTATTTTGCTTCAATTTTACACCGTATGCGACTTGTTGTCCACATAGTTTGTCGTTATACTTCTCATTTATTTCATCAACAATGTATTTTTTTGGATACAATCTCACAGGTTCAATATCACTCGTGTGCTTTTTATCAACACAACTCATAAGAATATCATATGAGTCCTTACTTATTTTAGCTTTTCTAATCTGATTAAGAATCTTCTTATATACTTCATCTGTTTGTCTAAACACTTTTTTTAAACACACTTGATTATCGTTGAAAGTTTCTTCCCATTTTTCTGATTCAAAGCAAAATTGATTACTACCATCGAAATTATCACCAACAGGAGGTAATTGATAAAAATCACCAGAAAATATAACTTGTATTCCACCAAATGGTTTATCACTACGCCTTATTTGTTTTCCAAGTGTATCCAAAATTTCAAATATTCTTTTACTTAACATACTTACTTCATCAACTATAAGCACATCACAATTTAACCATTTTTTCCTTTTACGTTTATTTGTAATAATACTTTGTATGATCGTTTCAACATCTTTATTTGCTATACCAATTCCACTCCATGAATTCAATGTTTTTGCATTATGTCCAAGCAATACTGCGGCACACCCAGTCAAAGCTGTCACATTAATCTTTCTTCCCATTTGTTCAGCTATGTTAATAATCTCTCCGATCAAATATGATTTACCACAACCACCAGGACCAGTAATGAAAATATTATTACCTTTAATAAACTTATTCACGACATTCTTTTGTGTAACTGTCAGACTTTCGTCAATCTGTAAATCAATATTCATATCGTTGTTTTTTCTCTCTTTATGAGACTCTACGAATTCTTCAGCTTCGTATAATAAATCAAACTTTTTAAACAATGCATTACTATAACCCATAACGTTTTGTTGACATTCGAACCAATTATCATATATATATGGAATAGGTCTAGCAACAGCATAATATACCATTGAAAATATAATTAATACTAAACTATTACAACAATATACATCATTTTTTTATATCATTCAACAAAAAAATGATAAGTTAATATAAGTTTATTATTATGATAATGTTATCATTAAAAGATTTATGGTTCATTAATGATGAGTTGTGGAGATTATGTATATGTGACGCATATAATGCAGTATTATTAAGTGATTTATATGATTTCATAAGAGACAATCAAATACAATCATTCATATATTTTTCACACGACAATAGTGAGATAAATGACAAATTCAAAAAGTTATCTCATCTTGCTGATATAAAATGTCTACATTCTGGGGCATCCTATGGTTGTACGATGAGAATAGTTGAACATATAATTAAAAGTGGCTTTTTATATTGGAAATATGATTACATTAAGGAACATCATGAACATATTATTGATAAAGTATTTCTTATTCAACAAACTTTCAGAATTGCTATATCTAATCCAAATTATAAAATGTGTAGAAAACGTTTAGAAAAAGAATGTTTTGAATTGATTATTTAAAAATTCAATTTAAAAAATTGATCATGTTGTCATAATTACCAATTAATTATCTAAACACATACATTAAAATGGACTCTTTCCTTATTCATATGATTAATGATGAATGCAAATTTCGCGGTAAAGCATTTTGTGAAAAGTTGTTGTTGAAGGTGACAGAATGTATGAACGAGTTGACCGATGACAAAGAAAATGATATTCTTAAGCTTAAACACGAATCTGATGAAGAATCTACGAATGATGAAGAATCTACG
>Ga0209223_10000722_pt1 | contig 37849 bp, 31 predicted proteins | sample COG_06_FD_184750 | JGI IMG/M metagenome (GOLD analysis project Ga0209223, IMG submission 184750) | Pelagic Microbial community sample from North Sea - COGITO 998_met_06 (SPAdes) (version 2) | ecosystem: Environmental > Aquatic > Marine > Neritic zone/Coastal water | place: Helgoland, sampling...
AGTCCAGGTGTCGGACTGAATAGCGTTCGCATCGACAATTGCCACAAGCTCACCCATACCGTCCCGAGCTGCCCCGGGCAATGACTCCCATATTTGGCCCTCGTTGAGCTCCCCGTCGCCCAACATAACCACCACCGGATCAGCGCTCGTCGGGTCAACCAATCGCTGAGCCTTTACAAACCCTTTGCCCTTCGATATGCCCATCCCGAGGGAGCCCGTGTTGGTCACCACGCCTGGAGTAATCGTCTCTGGGTGTCCCGGCAGTCCACCCAAACGCCGCAGGGTGAAAAGGTCTTCGTCTTCGAGCTGACCGCAGGCATGCATGGTCGCATAAAATGCGGGAGCGTCATGGCCTTTTGAGCTAAAAAACACCCGTTCTGTTGGCGCCGTCAGGAAATTTTCTCCCCCCAGAAACCGGCGCACAGCAACCATGATGTCCAAAGAACTCAGTGAGGTCCCAATATGCCCGCTGCCGGCAAATTGAATAGCAGTCAGAGCATTCAGCCGGCATTGGTCGGCAACCTGCTTCAGGTCATTAGTTTCCTCCCACCGCGCGCGTATCGCGGATTGCGGCCAAAAGTCGAAGGGTTGTCCGGAATCGTTGAGTCTCTGGGAGGTTTGCGGTTTCACGTTATCTTTCCGATAGGGGGCAACAGTCCCGGGTTTTCGCTGACCAGGTGTTCCAAAACAATCCAATCATGTGGCAGGTTAACGTCATGACTCTCCGCTTCAGGAAGAAAGAACCCCAATACGCGCTTACCAGCGATCGAGCCATGGCTGAGCGCTGCCCCTCGTTTGACTATTTCCAGGCTCGAGGCCTGAAAAAAGAGTTGCTCCTGGTCTGAGATCGGCCCGTTGAAGGCACCCCCCTGGTCAAGGTAGGTGGTTGATTCTCCAGTAACAGGATCGACACGCCACATTTTGGACGGATGTTCGGTCACCCCGCGCAGCGCCCGGAGAGAGTCCGCCCAGGGGTTGTCCAAAAATTCTTGGTGAGCTCGTGCAATCGAAGCAGAGGATCGTAGGGGGCTGGTCGGCCTGAGTATCGCCCACCACTGGTCACTCTCCCCCGGACCCCATTCCTCCATTGCGTGGCGCAAAAAACCGATGTCATGCGCCCCACTGGTGGCAAACTCCGAAGGTCGGAGTCCCGGGATCTCAGCGCCGTATGTCCGAGCGATCTCGGCGATATCTTGGGAATCCGTAGAGACAATAATTCGATCGGCTACTCCCGAGGCTTGCGCTGCAGCAATCGTGTAGGCAATCAGAGGGTGACCGGCGAGCATCTTGATGTTTTTATCCGGAACCCTCTCGCTGCCAGAGCGGGCGGGGATTATCGCAATTGTTTCGGACACGATCTACGCCCCGAAGAAGGTAGAAACGACGCGAGTATCCGAATACTGGTCAATCGAGTACACCCCAGCGTCTCTGCTGCCATTACCCGAGTTCTTCACTCCACCAAAGGGCATATTAATCTCTGCGCCATGAGTGGGTCCGTTGATACTGATGACGCCTGCCTCCAGCGCTCTGACGATTCTTTCCGCTCGCGGGATATCGCGTGACCACACAGCTGCTGTCAGGCCGTACTCGGTGGAATTGGCTGCCGCAGCTGCCTCGTCATCAGTTGTGAACGAGAAAAATCGAGTTGCAGGCCCGAAAAACTCCTCGGAGGCCAGTTCGTGGGCGATCCCGAGACCCTCAATCAGGGCGGGTTGAGCCACACAGCCACCCTCCCGTTGTTCCGATACCGCAGTGCCCAATCGAAGAATCGAACCCCCGGCTTCCTCCACGTTGCCGAGAAATCCCTCAAATGCCGCCACGCTCTCGGGGTTGATGAGGGTTGACACGTCAACTTCCGATGACGTTCCAAAGCTCAATCGGCTGGCTTTCTCAACAAACAACTCGCGGAACGATGAGTACACCGAGTCTTCAATAATGACCCGGCTTGCTGACGAGCATCGCTGCCCTGCGTTGCTGAAGGCGCTATCCACTGCCACTTCAGCTGCTTTGTCTAGGTCAGCGTCGGCGCAAACAATAAACGGGTTTGACCCGCCAAGCTCAATAATGGTCTTCGCCAAAGTGCGCGCAGTTGCTTCAACCACCTTCACCCCGGTTGCATAACTGCCGGTGAAGCTCACCAGGTCAACACCACACTCGATGATGGCGGCAGCAATTTCTCCTTCTCCATGGATCACCTGGAAAGCATCCTGGGGGACCCCGCAGTCCCACAGAACCTCTGCGAAAAGGTTCGCACTCAATGCCGTCGTCGGCGAAGGTTTCAAAATGACACTATTTCCTGCCATGAGCGCAGGGAAAGATTTCCACGCGTAGTTGGGAAGCGGGGCGTTATACGTGACGATTAGCAGCGCAACACCCAGGGGGATTCTTTCCACTCGAATGTGGCGCTGGTCGATGGCGCTAGGCAACGTGTATCCCGAGGGATGGCGCCCGTGAGAAGACACAAGGTATCCCATTTCTGAGGCGGCAGAAATCTCTCCCAGCGCCGCCGGCAACGTTTTCCCGGTCTCTTGGCGAATCAATGCAGCGAATTCATCCCCGCGACGCTCAAGGGTCGCCGCAACTTTGCGCACGATCCGTCCGCGGTTCTCAATCGTGGTACGAGACCACTCAGCAAAAGCCTCACGTCCTCTGTTGATGACCTCGCGGGCTTCGTCAGGGGCAGTGAATTTCACCGTTCCCACCACAGAGTGATCGAGTGGTGAATACCTCGTATAAGTTTCACCACTCACCATGCCGTAAACCCCCCGTCCACGATCATGTTCTGCCCAGTCATCCCCCGCGAATCATCGGAAAGGAGGTAGACCATCGCGGGCGTGATATCCGCAATAGAGAGCATGCGAGCCTGAGGAACATGTTGCTCAAATTTGTCGACAAACTCTGAATCTTGACCAGCGGCAACACCGCCTAGTGTCAGCGTGTTCACCCGAATCCCCTCGGGTTGCAGATGTGTACCGTATTGCCTGGCTGCCGCCACGAGCGCCGCTTTGGAAGCCCCATAAGCAGGATGCTTGAGCGAACCCCTGCCTTCGTCAAAGTGGCTATAGAGCGCAGGCTTGGGTGATACGAGGCCGTACAGGGACCCCAACATGACCACCGAACTGGGATTTCCGAGGAGCGGAATCAAAAAATTGAATGTCGACATCACGCCGATCACGTTTACCTGAAAAACTCTGTTCCAGTCGTTCCGTTTGTATTCAGTTAGGTGGCGCTTTCCACTCCCCGGCACAGAGTCAATGCCTGAGTTGAAAACGATTCCATCAATCGGCCCTGAGGTGCCCAACTCGGACAAAAACTGCCCGAGCGCTACATCGATGGTGACATCTAGTTCAGCCGAGGCAACAGAGCCCGGATAGTCGCGGGCGAGAGATTGAAGGGCTTTGTCATCGTGGACTCCCAACCCGACCGAGAGCACAGTTGCCCCTTCCTGGAGAAGAGATTCGACCCAGGATGGCCCCAGATTTCCGGCCGCTCCCACGACAATGATCTTCTTACCGGCAAGCCTATTTGGCAACATCGTCCCTGAGTATTGGGGTGAGGGCAGGAATATCTTTCACCAGTGCTCTTCCCACCAAAACGTCCGAATCTGCGGGCGCTACGCCGTGTCCTGGCGAGCGGTACTCAAAGTCAGCAGAGCTTAGAACGTGACCTGCAGGCAAAGCTTGCTTGGCGACAATCATTTTGCTCAACTTTTTCAGTGGTGCCGCTTCGCTCTCGTAGGATCGTTTTACACCATCCCCCAAGGCGTCATGGGCTCGCCCAAGGTCACGGACCATCTTCCTCAAGCCATCGGGCTCTAAAGAAAAAGCGTGGTCCGTCCCCTTCATGGCGCGATTAAGAGTGAAATGCTTTTCAATAATCCGGGCTCCCAGAACCGAAGCAACCAAAGCCATAGCAATCCCGCTATCGTGACCGGAGTAGCCGATGGTCACGCCAGGGTAGCGGTCGCGGAAAGTTGAAATCACACTCAGGTTTAACTCATCAAATAGCGGCGGATAGCCCGATGTGCACTGCATTACTGCTAGCTGTGCGCCCTCTTCCTGAACCACCCCAACCGCGCGGTCAACTGCCTCGAGGGTCCCCCCACCGGTGGAGATGATGGTGGGTCGACCTTTGCTGGCGATATAGCGGAGCAAGGGTGTGTTGGTAAGGTCGCAGCTGGCCACTTTGTAAGCCGGGACATTGAGGTCTTCTAAGAAGTCAACGCTGGGGAAATCCCAGGGCGTCGCAAAAAACTCAATTCCCTGAGATTGGGATTCCTTGATCAGCTCTGCGTATTCATCTCGGCCGAACTCCAAGGCCTCGCGGTGCTGTCCATAGGTATGGCCGAATGCATTCTCACTCTCATACGGCGCGTTGTAGGCCGCTTCCGTAAAGAGCGCTTTGTTGTCCCGCTTTTGGAACTTGACGGCATCCGCGCCCGCAAGCGCTGCCGCCTGAATCATTTTTTTGGCCGTTTCCATATCACCCTGATGGTTAGCCCCTATCTCTGCCACCACATAGGGCACGGTGTCATCAGTAATAGTCGCGGTTCCAATGGAAAAAGAACGGGAGTGTGAAGAAGGCTTAGAAGTCATAGGCAAACCCTACCCCGGCTGACACGAAGTACCCGGTCATTTCTTACCATTCCAAGCACTTATGAAGCGAAGGGCATATCGGAAAAATCTTGCGCCGACGCTGATCGGGTGCCGCAATGGGTACAGCCACCACTCTCTCGCATCCAAGCGCGACTCAAGAGCATCCAGCTCCGGATTTACTTGGATTACTGGGGGGTGGGAGAGGGGTAGATCCATGGTGGTGGCAGGGACCTGTGAAACATAATCTTCAAATTGAGTATGCGTTGATTCCACTCCAAACCCAATGTTTTCTACAAGATTGATGTGGGGAACAGCGCTCAGATAACCCCTTTGGGCGAAATGGACGGCGAAGGGAAGCGCCCAGGAGTCCAAGGTTCCCGCCGACTTCAACATTTTGGACATGGACTGCTTGCGTGCTCCATCAGGGAGGCGGGAGAGAATTTCCCGCTGCTGCTGGTCACTCCAGGAGGCTTCGAGGTCCCCGCTCTCGACGAGGGTTGTCCAGGTCCTGGACCATGTGGCCCACCCCCAAATCCTCAGGTCAGAAGAAAAATCGTACGAATAGGGGCTGACCTTTTGTCCCCGCAATCTTGCGCTGCCACTGATTACGCCCACGGTGGGCTCGTCACTGTATCGATCAAGAAGCTCATCGCAGTAGGAGAAAAAAGTGCGGTCAGGAACGCAGTCGTCTTCTAAGACAATCGCTCGATCAACGGTCCGAAAGACTTCTGTGAGGCCACTCACAATTCGATTCTTCAAACCCATGTTTTCCGACGCAAAAATCTCCACTACTTCACAAGGCCAATCCACTTGTGACACCGCCTCGCGAGTGCGACGGACTTTTTCAGCATCTGAGGGCACGTTCGCGCGTGGTCCGTCCATCACGAGATACAAGCGAGGTGGACGGGCCTGAGAAACCGCCCGAAACACGCGTGCTATCAAAGTGGGGCGGTTGAACCCGATTATTACCACCGGGCTCTGTTCGCTCACGATCACTCCTCTACTCCGCTCTGCCAACCACGCTAGGTCCTGGAGTTGTTACTCTTTGGGACAATGTGACTAGCGTAGTGATGTGGAACAGCCGATTATTCATGTGAATTTTTCACAGACCGGCGGTGCCGGGCAACTCGCCCACACTTTGGCCACCGCGCAAACCTCCGCTGGTGGCGACAGCCAGGTCCTCTCCATCATCGATGGGACTTTACGGACCGAGCCGCTCACCAGCCCCATTCATACTGCGGCGGCTGGCATTGATCGCTACCTGGTTCAGAGTCCCACCTTTTCGGCCCCCATCAGCCTGCTGCGCGACCACGGACCTAGCAACATTCTTACTCTGATCCCGGAACACGCTGTGGTTCATCTTCATGGATACAACGGGGCACTCTCCTTGACCGACATCACCGCCATCAGTTCTCGTCAAAAACTAGTGTGGACGTTCCACGACATGAATCCCTTCACGGGCGCATGCCACTACGCCTTGGGGTGCACGTCGTTTAATGCAGGCTGCGACGACTGCCCCGCGGTTCGGCCGGCTTTCCGCCCTCTCGTATCTCACCACCATCGCGCAAAAACGCAGGCTTTTGCTCTCACGGAGAACGCTTCTCTCGTCGCACCGAGTGAGTGGCTGGCCCGTCTAGCTCGCACTAGTTCTATCTTCGAAGCTCGTTCGGTCTCGGTGATTCCAAACCCCTACGCGCCTGCTTTTGAAAAACAATCGTCCGGGCCCTCAGACCCCTCTTCCGCTCCTTCGAAGAAGTCGGTGACCGTTGGGGTCGTAGCGGCTGATCTGTTGGACCCGGTGAAAAACGTTGCTGAAGCCGTCGCGGCCTTTCGGCGGGCTCGGGAACGAAATTCTTCCCTTCGCCTGGCACTAGTCGGCGCGCGTGGCGAGGAGCACGCAGGACCGGGAGTCGAGATTATGGGCGCGCTGAAGAATGAAGCACTACCAGCGTTCTATTCTCTGTGCGACGTCATCGTTATGCCCTCGCTTGCAGAAAATGCACCGCTGGTCATTATCGAAGCTTCCTCGCAAGGGTGCCCTACTTTGGCCCGCGAAGCAGGGGGAAGCCCAGAACTTCTGACTCGGCTTGGATCGGGGTCCGTGTACACCTCGGCAGATCAACTCTCTGAGCTTCTCGAGAATTTTACGCCTCTGACTTTGGCCGCTCGCACGGCGCTTCGCGACAAGACTCACGAGGTTTTTAGCCCCTCAACTGTCGCGAAACAATACGATGAAGTTTACGAATCTTAGAGTTTCGCGACCCGAATAGGGAAAATTGACGAGAAAGAGCACACAACGTATGTCGGAACACATTCTCGTGACGGGCGCTGCAGGGTTCATCGGTTCTGGCATTGTCCGCAGACTCAACGAGCAAGGCCGACAAGTGTTTGGCGTGGACGCACTCCTGGGTGGTCTCTACCCCGCCCAGGAAAAACGGGAGCGGTTTACTGAACTCTCTTCGTTGTCGGGAGTGGAAATGCTTGCGTTGGACTTGCGAGATGGAGATCTCAGCCTTATCCCTGGCACCATCACGCACGTTATCAACGAGGCTGCAATGCCCGGCCTTTCGTTGAGCTGGGATGATTTTGAACTGTATTCCAGTTGCAATCTCACCGCGCTTTCGCAGCTCTTGGAAGTTGCCAAATCCTGGCCAGTAGAGAAGTTTGTTCAGGTTTCCACGTCTTCGGTCTACGGTGCGCATGCTGTAGGCGACGAGTCCCAGGCCCTGCAACCCGTTTCGCCCTACGGCGTGACCAAGCTCGCAGCGGAACACTTGGCCCTCGCATATTGGCGCGAGTCTGGGATTCCTAGCACCGTATTGAGGTATTTTTCCGTCTATGGTCCTGGGCAAAGACCGGACATGGCGTATCGAAAATTCATTACCCAGGCTCTGGGAGGAGATCCCATCACGCTTTATGGCACAGGGGAACAGTCGCGAACAAACACCTACATCTCTGATTGTGTCGAGGCAACGATCTCCGCGCTGGCTCTCGCGATGCCGGGAGAAATCTACAACATTTCAGGCTCCGAACAGCGGACGATCAACGAAGCACTCGCCATTATCGAATCGCTCACCAACCTCCCCCTAACTATCATTCGTGAGCCCGCGGCACGAGGAGACCAGCTCGAGACCCGAGGGGATTCTGCTAAGGCCCGGGAGCAACTGGGCCTCAAAGATTCTGTCAATCTTGAAAGCGGCCTAGAGAATCAATGGAAATGGCTCCTCGAGCGGCGATGATGGCAAAAAAATCGGGGGGCACATCGCCCCGCATTGTTGTGGGAGCCATCGACGACAATATGGTCTACCCCTTGCTTGTCTGGGCATGGTCATTGCACCACACCTCAGAAACAGGCTGTCGATTCGTGATCGGCCAACTCGCGGGAACCCTTAGCGATCACAACCGATCAACTCTTGGGCAACTTCTGGACTTCATGGGAATTGAACACGAGTTTCGAGCACTGCCCTTCGATAATCGCTTCATCACTCAGGGCCATATTTCCCCCACTACCTTTGCAAAATTTGTTCTCGCTGACATGATTCCGACTGAGCACGTGTGGATCGATGTCGACACTGTTGCTTCCACCGGCTGGGACTCGATTTTCTCTGCAATCGAGAAACCTGCTCCAGGCATTGAGCTCATCGTTGCCGAACGCGGGGTCGTGAGCGCTACCTCCTCGAGAATCGCAACATCACCCAGCAATCTCGCGTTCAACGCGGGCGTTCTTGGCTGGCCCGCCGGGCCTCGGCGGGCCTGGTCGAGAGCGCTGGATTCCATGGAGCAGGTCCAAACCCAAGAACAGCACCTCTTCAATGATCTGTACGCGGGTGCAGTATCCACAGTGCCTGAATCTTTTAACACCCTCACTTACCGAATTGACACCCTCAAAGAGTTGCCCCAACTGCCCCATATCCTGCATTTTGCAGGAGCCCACAAACCGTGGCAACTACCGAAAAGATTTCGAAAGCGCTGCCATAGCCACGGATGTCCTTGGTCGCTTTGGTTCAACGCTGAAAGGGACATGCAGGCAAGTCTCCCCCAGCACCTTCGTGCTTCGCTTCTGCAACCTCTCCAACGGGCCGCTGTGCGCTCCGGACAAGGCGGATGGGCACGCGAACAACGGGGGCTTGGACTACTTAGTGTTCTCCAGAAAATGGGCCCTTTCGGATGGCTACTGGTCATCGCGGCAAAACCATTCCGTGCGCTGATTCCCCGCGGCACTCACCCTCTTCACTACAGTTGAAGTCCCCAGGAAAGTGACCCCGGTGCCCACAGACCGTTTTAGCACGAGGAAAAACATCGTTGCGCTCGGGCTTGACGACAATATGGTTTATGGATTCTTGGTTCTCGCTCACCGCCTGGCGAGGACGCCACGCGACGAAGTTTTTCTCGTCGTGGGTTACTTCCCCGGCAAGCTTTCTGCGAAAAACGTCGACCTGATTGGCAGATACCTATCATGGCTGCCGGTTGAACATGACATCGTCGAGTATTCGCCTCACGAGCTTTTCACTGAGCGACGACACCTCACAACCACGACGTTCCTCAAGTTCGTCATTTCAGACGAACTGGGCCAACCACACCTATGGCTCGACATCGACACAGTAGTTACGAGCGGGTGGGACGGTATTTTCCGCGCGATCCGCGAAGCTCCTGACTCTGCCGGACTCGTCGTCGCTGAGAAAATTCCGGGCCCCGATACGCGGTTCGAAGGCTTCAACGCCGGCGTGCTGGGGTGGACGGAAAAAACCCGGGAGGACTGGTTGCCAGCTCTGGCGTCTCTCCCCGAAAAGCGCTTTAGCTCCGAGCAATACCTGTTCAACACCCTGTATTCAGGGAAAACCTCCTCCGTGGGGTCGGAGTTTAATTTCCTTTCCAGTTGGCACCGTAACTTCGACCCAGAAAATATGGCTCAGATCATTCATTACTCCGGCCCACTAAAGCCTTGGCATCTTCACCGATTCCATGCCTCTCGATGGACCAAGATCAACCCAACCTGGTCCGTGTGGTTCCAGGCAGAACGGGAGATGATGACCGACATAAAAGGACAAGGCTTCGCCTCGACGGTGGCAATGCACTGTCGCCGAGCACTCTTCAGCGGTCGGCTTCACACCGGAAAAGGGTCTGCGGCGAGCTGGGTGCTGCGAGTTCTGGCCATTTTGGGGCCCCTGGGTGCTCCCCTGACCTGGCTCCTCGTGACTCGAGCAAAAACATGAGTACGATAGCCGTCGTCTATTACCACGGTGCCACGCTTAAAAGCAGAAGCGTTGTTACCTCTGTCATTGCTGACCTTCGAGACGAAGGGCACACCGTTCATCTCCTTGACATCAGTGGATATACGACTGTCAGTCAGGATTTCCCTCCCCAGTGGATTGCCAGAATGCTGGGACACAGAGTGTTTAGAGAACGCTTCGACTCTTTTCTTCAAGAGCGGGATGTGATGCACCATCACTTGGGGCAAAACCGAACCCTTCCCAGTACCTTGACCCCCGGGCAGCAGGAGGAGTGCAACGTTGCCATCGAATCGGAGCTCCTGACCTATTTCCGGCGTGATTCCTTGACCTACTCTCATTGGTTTGTTAACTCGCTTCGTGGCGAGCTAACTCGGCAAACGACCGCGAGCTACGCGGCCATTGTGGGTACCCTCACAGAACTTGCTCCAGACTCGGTGCTGATTCCCAATGGCAGAACCTCCCGCCAAAAAGCAGCCCGCCTAGCTGCGGAATCACTCGGTATTGTTACCCATTTTTATGAGGATGGCCGAGCTCGCAAAGGTTCCTACTATTTGGGCAACACCCAACCCCACGACCGTCTCGCTTCGCAGGCTGAGATCGAGAACTTCCTCGCAAAAGTCTCGAGTCGTGAGGTCTCTGCCCTGGCGTCAGCGTGGATTGACGAGCGCACTTCCGTGGGCTCTGGAACAAACAGTTTTTCGGCACGGTGGGCTGCCCCCTCGGGCCTCTTGGGCGACAAGAAGCAAGGAACCAAACCTCATGCCGTTTTTTTCACGTCCTCAGCAGATGAGTTTCTTGCCTTTGGCCCGATGTGGCACATCGACTCGTGGACAAGCCAATTTGAAGCATTCGACTTGGCGATGACGGTGCTAGAAAAAATGGGTGCAGCCATGACCCTGCGGGTCCATCCCAATCTCACCAGCAAGAGCCGAAAATACTTCCTCAAAACCGTGAAAGCCATTCGCTCTTTGGAACAGCGGCACCCAGGGCTTGAAGTTCTGTGGCACACATCCTCTGCTAACTCTTACGACCTTGCTGCGAAAGCTGATTGGGTGATCGCCGAAAGATCAACAATTGGTTTGGAAGCAAACTTAATGGGTAAACCTGTGTGGGTGAACCAGGCCAGCCAATGGGATCAGATTGCCGATGTCCGACAAATGTTGAAACCAGAGGATGTGACCGAGTCACACCTCACCCCTTGGGAAGTTGACCCCGGCGGGGCTCAAAGGTTTGTTGCCTATTGGATGCTCCAAGAACGTCCTTTGCGGCACCACTGGGACACCTGGTCTTCTTGGGACCCCGAGAACCCACCTCTGCACATGCGGATTGCGAACCTAGCCGTGAAGAACTCGTGGCGACACCGCTTGCACCTGCTTGCGGTGGAGCGAGACCGATGGCTCAACGCCCTCTTTCGCTTCAAGCACCACTGACAGAAAGCATTAGTCTGGTTGGGTGAGTGATGAAGCCCCCGAAACCACAAGTCTGAGCACAGCGGAACGCATCGCCGGTTTTAAGGACCGCTTTAATGAGGCCGTGACCAGTAGCGAGGAACTGTCCCAAACCCGACAACACGCCAAAGGGAAGCTCACCGCGCGGGAGCGGATCACTCTGTTACTTGACACCGGTTCGTTCGTCGAAATCGACGAGTTTGTCCGCCATCGCAGCCAGGCTGTTGGGATGGAAGCCAAACGCCCCTACGGCGACTCGGTAGTGACAGGATTCGGGACAATACACGGTCGTCAGGTTGCTGTTTACGCCCAAGATTTCACAGTGTTTGGCGGCTCCCTCGGCGAAGCCGCTGGCGACAAAATAATCAAGATTATGAACCTTGCTTTGAAAACCAAAGTGCCCATTATCGGGATTTTAGATTCCGGCGGCGCTCGGATTCAAGAAGGTGTTATCGCGCTGGGAAAATATGGGGAAATTTTCAAGAGAAACACCCTGGCATCTGGGGTAATCCCTCAAATCTCGATTGTGTGCGGGCCGGCCGCCGGTGGAGCCGTGTATTCACCGGCTCTTACGGATTTTGTCATTATGGTCGACAAGACGAGTCAAATGTTTGTCACCGGTCCTGATGTGATCAAAGCCGTGACAGGTGAAGAAGTGGGTATGGAAGAGCTCGGCGGTGCCCTCACCCACAATAAAACGTCCGGAGTCGCACACTATCTGGCTCCGGATGAGGCGGATGCTTTTGACTACGCGCGGGTCCTGCTGTCCTATCTCCCTGATAGCTGGGACAGCGGCACCCCCGTGTACGCGGCCAATTCGGAACTGGAAATAACGGATCGCGATCGACGTCTCAATGAGATCATTCCAGACAGCACTTCTGTTCCCTACGAAGTCCTGCGCATCGTCGAAGCGATAGTGGATCCTGACTCATTCCTTGAAGTGCAGCCTCTGTTCGCCCCCAACATCGTGATCGGTTTTGCCCGCGTTGAAGGACAGTCGGTGGGAATCATCGCGAACCAGCCCAACGCGATGGCCGGCACCCTCAATATCGACGCGGGCGAAAAGGCCGCTCGGTTTGTCCGTTTCTGTGATGCCTTTGGGATTCCGATTCTCACTTTGGTGGATGTTCCCGGCTACCTTCCTGGCACCGACCAAGAGTGGACGGGGGTCATTCGTCGGGGAGCAAAGCTGCTCTACGCTTACGCCGAAGCAAGCGTTCCTCTCATCACCGTGATCACGCGCAAAGCTTACGGCGGCGCCTACATTGTGATGGGGTCTAAACAACTGGGCGCCGACCTCAACTTTGCGTGGCCTACAGCCGAAATCGCCGTAATGGGAGGGCAAGGGGCTGTCAATATTCTTTACCGCAACGAAATTAGAGCGGCAGAAGATACCGGTCAGGATGTTGCTGAAGTCCGCGCGCAATTAGCCAGCGAATACACTTACAACGTTGCTAGTCCGTTTCTTGCTGCCGAGCGTGGCGAAATCGATGGGGTCATCGAGCCGGCGGCAACGAGGACCACGATTGCGAAGGGTTTGCGTGCCCTGAAGAACAAGTCGAGAACTGCTCCTGCGGGGAAGCATGGGAATATTCCTCTGTAAGCAAAATTATCCACCGGGTCGTTCCCGTTCCCGGTCGGTTGGAACTCAGTTTTCGGAAAGGCAAAAAATCAGATGTCCAAGATTCTTTTTGCTCTTAGCGGCGACGGCTACATCAGAAACTACTTGAGAACTGATGCTCTTGCGGCGCTGAGTAAGAACCATCGAGTTACAGTTATCGTCTCTTCGTCGGTATCGCTTCTCGAAGAAATCCGCACGAGAAAAGACTTCGGTGGCGTTTTCCACATTCAAGCCGAGCATGAGCAGCGGCACCGCCTGATTTTTAATCTCTTCATGTGGCGAAACAGGAGCAAGTCCCCAACCTTCTTTTATCGATGGGCGCGGAACTCAGGATGGGACAGGGTACAAAGATCCAAGACCCCGTTACGGAGGCTTGTCAGTATTCTTCGTTGGGTCCCGGGGGCTGTAATTAGCCCGCTCGGACTCCGTATCCCGATCCTGGCAAACCGGCTCGTTTTTTGGCTGAGCCGGCGCATTTTAATTCGGCGAATTCCAACGAATCCTGACTTGTCGTTAATCGTGGAAAGAGGTAAATACGACCTGATTGCCTTTCCTTCTTCAGCGGCAGATTCTACCTCTGCCGACCTCGCACGCATTGGGAAAAAACTGGGCATTCCCACCTTGTGCCTCATCGACAATTGGGACAACCTCACCTCAAAGACAACGTTTTGGGCAAGACCCAGTCATTTGGGTGTTTGGGGAGAGCAGGCTGTAGAGCAAGCGTGCCGCATTCATGATTTTAACAGGGCACAAGTCCATCCAATCGGGACTCCAAGATTCGACCAGTATTTTGAATCCCGCAGCTCACCTCCAGGTAAACCAATTTACCCATTTCCTTATGTGTTGTTTGTGGGATCCGCAATGCCTTTCGACGAAATTGGTGCACTTCATCGCTTGGAAGAGTTGGTGGAAGAGAGTCACATCATTTCATCAGATCTCAGGATTGTGTATCGCCCTCACCCTTGGCAACAGAAACGATCAGTTAGTGCGAAGTTTGATGGTGGAGACTTTTACCGGACAGTGCTCGACACCCAGATCGCGATCGCCTACTCCGGGGGAGTCAAAGCAGAATTCACAAATACAAGTTTCCAGCCCGACTTGGCTTACTACCCCCGCGTTTTTCGCGGCGCAACCGCGGTAATCGGTCCACTCACTACGATGCTGTTTGAAGGTGCACTGGCTCTCAAACCAGTACTAGGCCTCGCTTACGACGATGACGTCCACCCCAACACCTCTCGCAGATACTTCACCCATTTCGACGGTGTCGAAGCGATTCCCGAATTCCGTATCTGCTCAGACGTTGAGTCGCTCGGCACGGCGCTATCTTCAACGCTGTCGCCAGGGACAATAAGTCCGGAAAAGTCAGATGCTGCAACACAGTACTTCCTTTACAAAGACCACACCTCATACCCTGAACGTCTCGCCAAGCTGGCAGACAGCATTCTGACCGCTCCAAAGTAGACGAAAGACATTCCGCTCTAAAGCGGGCCTCGGTAAGTGACTTCAAAATCTTTTCTACCTGCTCATCTCCGGACAGCACAACCGGCGTAAGCTTTGGAGGTGCCTTCTATTTCAAAAGTCCTTATTGCCAACCGTGGAGAAATCGCGGTTCGGGTTATTCGGGCGGCTCAAGACGCGGGTATCAACACAGTTGCCGTCTATGCCGATCAGGATCGCAACGCTAGATTTGCTCGTCTTGCTCACGAGGCATATGCCCTGAACGGCAATAGCTCTGCAGAGACCTACTTAGTGCCCGAAAAAATACTCTCGATTGCCAAGCGGTCCGGCGCGAACGCTATTCACCCGGGCTACGGGTTCCTCTCTGAAAACGCTGACTTTGCTCAAATGGTGATCGATGCAGGTCTCATTTGGATCGGTCCTCCGCCGGAGGCCATCAGATCTCTCGGCGACAAGGTTTCTGCCCGCCACATCGCCCAGAAAGTTAAGGCTCCTCTGGCTCCGGGAACTTCTGACCCCGCATCCAGCGCTGATGAAATACTCGCTTTCGCCAAGGAGCACGGTGTCCCCGTTGCCATTAAGGCAGCGCACGGTGGTGGTGGCCGAGGCCTCAAGGTTGCCTACACGATGGAAGAAATTCCTGAACAGTTCGAGTCCGCCACGAGAGAGGCGCTAGCGGCGTTCGGCCGCGGCGAATGCTTCGTGGAAAAGTATCTCGAGCAACCCCGGCACGTGGAAACCCAGTGTCTGGCTGATTCAGCAGGAAATGTGGTCGTCATCTCAACACGAGATTGCTCACTTCAGCGGCGCCACCAAAAACTCGTTGAAGAAGCGCCCGCGCCGTTTTTGACCAAGGAGCAGGAAACTCTGCTCTATGAATCCTCGAAAGCGATCCTGAAGGAAGCCGGATACATCGGGGCTGGAACCTGCGAGTTTCTGATTGGTAAAGATGGAACCATTTCTTTCCTCGAGGTCAACACCCGTTTACAAGTCGAACACCCCGTTTCAGAAGAAATCACTGGAATCGATTTGGTTCGCGAACAGTTCCGCATCGCGGAGGGCGGCCTGATCGAATACGGGGACCCCACCCATCACGGTCATTCCATCGAATTTCGCATCAATGGTGAGGATCCCGGTCGAGGTTTCCTCCCCACCCCCGGGCCCATTCACTCGGTCAGATTCCCTGGGGGTCCTGGAGTGAGGGTTGACTCTGGCATCACGACTGGTGATGTGATCACGGGTGCTTTCGATTCACTCCTTGCGAAGCTGATTGTGACCGGGGCAACTAGGCAGGATGCCATCGAAAAGGCGCGTCGCGCCCTTTCCGAGTTTGAAATCACCGGACTCCCCACCGTGATTCCTTTTCACCGCGCCATCGTGGAAGACCCCGCCTTCACTGCCTCCGGAAAAGAGGGCTTCTCCGTTCACACGCGGTGGATTGAAACCGAATTCACCACGGACATTGAGCCCTGGGAGGGTGCTATTGAGGAAGGCTTTGACGCGGAAGACCTTTACCGAACCGTTGTTGTCGAAGTAGAAGGACGTCGGCTCAAAGTCGGTGTGCCCTCAGGCATCTTTGCCGCCGGCCAGAGCGCAAGTTTGGGGAAGGCACCAAAGCGAGCGAGTACGCAGCTGGTAGGTGGGTCCTCGGAAGGAACCATCACCTCGCCGATGCAGGCCACCGTCGTGAAGGTTATGGTCGAGGTTGGCACGAGCGTTGTTGCGGGAGATATTTTGTGCGTCCTCGAGGCGATGAAGATGGAACAGCCGATTATGGCTCCCAAGGATGGGGTTGTTGAGGCCGTAAACATCAGCGTGGGCGACTCGATCTCGGGGGGCCACCTCCTGGTAGTGCTGAACTAGCCACCCGCCTGCTTTCTCCTGGATAGGCTGAAGGGATGAGCTCATCCATAGATCACACCCCTTTTGCCCTCGCCACTGATGCAGCAAAGGTCATCGCCGATCAAACGAGCATCTCCCGCCACGACATTGCCCTCACCTTAGGCAGCGGCTGGGCGAAAGCGGCAGACCTCATCGGTGAAACCATTGCGGAGATCCCAGCGAGAGATGTCCCCGGTTTTGCCTCATCAGGAGTCCCCGGTCACACCGGAACGATTCGCTCCATCAAAATGGCAAACGGGAAACATGCCCTGGTCATTGGGGCTCGGACGCACTTTTATGAAGACAAAGGAGTGCGTGCCGTTGTTCACTCCGTAAGAACTGCGGCGGCGTGTGGAGCAAAAGTCATGGTTCTCACCAATGGCGCCGGTGGGATCAAAGATCACTGGACCCCCGGCACACCGGTGTTGATTTCTGACCACCTCAACTTGACCGCTAGCTCCCCACTGGAGGGAGCGACGTTCATCGACCTTACCGACCTTTACTCGAGCCGTCTCCGAGATATCGCCAGGACGATTGACCCCACTCTTGATGAGGGTGTCTATGTTCAATTCCGGGGTCCCCACTACGAAACCCCTGCCGAGGTCCAGATGGCAAAAGTCATGGGCGGCCACATTGTGGGCATGTCCACAGCTCTGGAGGCTATTGCTGCCAGAGAGGCGGGCATGGAAGTGTTGGGCTTATCTCTCATCACTAACCTCGCTGCTGGAATTTCACCAGAACCTCTCAGCCACAAGGAAGTTATTGAGGCTGGGCAGATGGCAGAGCCGGTGATTTCGGCTCTGTTGGCACAGATTGTTGCCGCGCTGTGACCAGCCACATGGAGACCACAGTGGTGGCAGCCACCCCATGGCATGACCAGGACCCTGACGCGCAAACACAAGCTGAACTAGGGGCTCTGCTTGAGAGTCACGCTGCGGGCAACCTCGAAGCAGCTGCGACCCTGTCTGAACTCTTTGGTGGCCGCCTCGCTTTTGGGACTGCAGGAATTCGGGGACCCTTGCAACCAGGACCCCGGGGAATGAATCGCGTGGTCATTGGACAAACCACCGCCGGGCTAGCCCAGTATTTGCTGGAGCATCGCTCCACAGAATCCGGGAAAGCTCTGAGGGTTGTGGTGGGGTGTGATGCAAGAACCAATTCCGACATCTTCGCAGAAGACACCGCAGCCATCATGGCCGGCTACGGCCTGGAAGCTATCGTGCTCCCCGAAAAGCTCCCCACACCTGTCTTGGCTTTTGCCGTGCGCTATCTGAATGCTGACGCGGGCGTGATGGTGACGGCAAGTCACAACCCACCAAGGGACAACGGCTACAAGGTCTATCTCGGTGGAGCCGACGAGGGTTCACAAATCATCCCCCCGATTGACAGTGACATCGAAAAACTTATCGCTAACGTTGCCCGCTCGATACGTTGGGCAGACATCCCGCGCTCCCCTGAGGCGGTTATTCCAGCCCCAGAGGACATTGTTGCCCAGTATGTGGCGGCAACGGTTGCTTCTGTGGCACCAGAAGCCCCACACGATCCGCCTTTATCTGTCGTCTATACCGCTATGCATGGGGTGGGGGCTGGCACTTTTTTCAAAACGGTAGAAGCCGCCGGATTTCCGAGCGTCCATCCCGTCACAGAGCAAACAGAGCCTGATGCGGCATTTCCCACGGTGGCCTTCCCCAACCCGGAAGAGCATGGAGCGCTCGATCTCAGTATCGCCACCGCAAAAAAACATGATGCTGCCCTCATCATCGCCCACGACCCCGATGCAGATCGTCTCGCTTTGGCGTTGCCTCGCGACGGAGACTACATCCCCCTGACGGGGAACCAGGTCGGCGCCATCCTCGGTTGGCATTGCGCGAAGCGGGCACACAAAAATGGGGCCACGGGGATGCTGGCGAATTCTTTGGTGAGCTCCCCTGTGTTGGGCAAGATTGCGAACCACTTTGGACTCGGGCATGAAGAAACCCTGACGGGCTTCAAATACGTCTCCCGTGTCCCTCATCTCATCTTCGGTTTCGAAGAGGCTCTGGGTTATCTCGTGACCCCTGATGTTGTTCGCGATAAAGATGGGGTATCTGCAGGCCTTATGGCGCTCGAGATTGCCTACTCGCTCGCCGCCGAGGAAAAAACGCTCTGGGATTACTTGGCGACCATCGAAGAGGCCGTAGGAGGGTTCGCCTCCAGCCAAATAACGATCAAACTCGGCGACCAAGGAAACAACACCCCTCTCGCGGAACAGCTTCGCAGCACCCAGCCGGGCGCCTTCGGGACGCGTGCCATCACTCAAGTGGATGATTTCTTGCAGGGCGTCGGGAATTTCCCCCGGGAAGACATCCTTCGCTACTACTTAGAAGATGGGTCTCGCGTGATTATTCGACCCAGCGGCACTGAACCTAAGCTCAAGATCTACTTGGACACCCAAGGAGACACCCGACGTGAGGCAGAAACAGCGCTCAATCAATTAGAGAGCGCCCTGCGCTCTCTCGTCGATTCTCTGTCCTAGCTTGTGTAAGCGCCGACGAGAGCATCTACGAGTGCCTCGCGGTCTTCAAAGCGAGCGAATGCGCCCCCGGCAGCGTTGAGCTGAAAGAGAAGAAGGTCCTCCAACCCGTAGCCAAAGGCATCGACCAGGAGAAGCAGTTCCTTGGTGAGCGTGGTAGAGCTCATGAGTCGGTTATCGGTGTTGACGGTGACCGCAAAACCCAGTCGATAAAGTGCGTCAAACGGGTGCTGGGCCATCTCGGTTCCCCATTGCGCAACGGCACCGGTCTGAAGATTAGAGGACGGGCTCAGCTCCAGAGGAATTCCTCGCTCAAGTACCCACCGGGCCACGTCGCCAAGCCCTGCAACATCAGCATCCCCCGCATCGAGCGCAGCAATGTCTTCGGCAATCCGGACACCGTGACCAAGACGCAGCGTTCTCCCATCAACCAGGGCACTGCGAATACTCTCCACGCCATCGGCTTCACCGGCATGAACGGTGATGGGGAACATATGATTCGCCAGGTGGGTGAAGGCATCAGCAAACTTGCTGGCGGGGAAACCCGCCTCCGCTCCTGCAATATCGAAGCCCACCGCACCTTTATCGCGGTATTTCAGCGCAAGCTCAGCAATCTCCATCCCGCGATCGTTGTGGCGCATGGCGGTGATGAGTTGTCCGACCTGAATGTTCTTACCCGAGGCTTCTGCCGCGGCGACAGCTGAGTCCAAGCCAGCTTGAACTGCCTCTACGGCCTGCTCAAGGCTGAGGCCCTGTTCGAGGTGTTGTTCCGGGGCCCAGCGGATTTCACCATAGATCACACCGTCGCTGACAAGGTCTTCCACAAATTCCTTGGCGACCCGGTGAAGCCCTTCCACGCTTTGCATCACACTCAAGGTGACATCAAAAGTTTTGAGATATTCCACGAGTGAACCCGAGTCAGCTTGTGTGGCAAACCACTGGCCCAAGGCTTCGGCAGAGTCGGTGGGAGCCCCGCCAGGGAGGTCGATTCCAGACTGTTGCGCCAAATCAAGAATCGTCTCCGGGCGCAGCCCGCCATCCAAATGGTCATGCAAAGAGACCTTGGGGAGTTCCCGAATCTGTTCCTCAGTCAGGGCCGTTGTGTTCATGATGCATACTCCTCAAGTTGTCGTGGCCCAAAAGCATCGGGCAATACTTCGTCAATTGTTTTCATTCCACTCACCGTTTCCAGCACCATGCCCGGGCTCGAGTGTTCATACAAGAGCTGACGGCATCTGCCACACGGCATCAAGATGTCTCCATGGCCATCCACACAGGTGAAGGCAACCAATTTCCCACCACCAGTCATTGTGAGCTCAGATACCAGCGAACACTCTGCACAAAGCCCCACACCGTAGGAAGCATTTTCGACGTTGCAGCCAGACACGATTCGACCGTCATCCACCAGAGCCGCAGCCCCTACGGGAAAATTCGAATAGGGCGCATACGCCCGCTCCATCGCTGCGTTTGCAGCATCACGGAGTGCTTGCCAGTTGATGTCGATGAGTTACTCCTTGATATAGGGCTTGCCAACGGAGGCGGGTGGTCGGACTCGGCCCACAAACCCCACCACAGCAATGATGGTGACCAAATAGGGAACCATGATGATGAAGTCGGTGGGGATGCCCGGGCTCACCTGATTAGCCCACACCCGAAGGATGATGGAAAAACCAAACAACAGGGCCGCAGCGGACATATAGAAGGGGTGCCAGCGACCCAGGATCACCACGGCGAGCGCGATAAAGCCTTGCCCGTTAGACATCTCTTGCCCAAAAGCACCCACGTTACCGATGGTGAAGGCAGCGCCACCCAAACCAGCGAGCGCACCGCCCGTGGTGACCCACCAGAACCTGGTGCGAGCAACATTAACACCCATCGTGTCGGCCGCCATCGGGTACTCGCCAACTGCTCGTGCCCGAAGACCCAGGCGGGTGCGAAACAGCACAAACCACAGCAATGGAATACAGAGGAACGCTAGGTAGACGGTCAGGCGGTTTTCAAACACCACAGGGCCGAGGATCGGGATCTCACTGAGGAAGGGAATCTTAACAATCGGAAAGGTCCCTGGGTTATTAGCCCCGGCGCTATCTTGCGTCAACCATTGCGAATAGAGAAAGTTTGTCACCCCAATAATGAGCACGTTGAGGACAACACCCACGATGATTTGATCAACGAGATATCGCACAGCGAACACGGCAAGGATTGTTGACACCAGGGCAGAGGCCACCATCGCGGCGACCAGGCCAGCATAGAGATTCCCGGTGAGCGTGCCCACCACAGCCGCCACGAAAGCCCCCGTGAGGAGCTGGCCTTCAATAGCAATATTCACCACGCCGACACGCTCTGACATCACGCCCGCCATGCCGCCGAAAATGATCGGGATCGCGAGCACGATGGCGTTAGCCAGGAGGAACGCAAACGGAACTCGATCTCCCGCTGCAAGCCAGCCCAGCAGTGCCACCACTGCGATAAACCCAAACACCATCGACCACCACAGGGGCACCGGACGTTTCGAGATGACGCGGAAAAAAGCGAGAGCCGAAATCAGCATCATAACGATGCCAAGAACGATCCCCACGGTGCTGGAAAGCGCGGTAATGGAGGGCAATGAAATCGCTGCATCATCAGCCGTCACCGTGTATTCCACGGGTTCCCGTCGGCCCAAAATACCAAACGCCACAAAGACAAGGACAGAGAAAACAGCCATCAGTGACGGCGCCTTCCAGCTCACCTTGGCTTCGGCGAGGGAGAACATTCCTGGTTTCACCTCGAGGCTCATGAAGTAGTCTCCTTCCGCTGGAGCTTGGCTCTCAGCCGGTCAAGGGCGGGGGTTGACGCCAAGGAAGGCAGCCGGAAGATTGCCCGCACCAAAGGTGGCGCGGCAATAAAGAGGACGATGGCCCCTTGGACGATGCCCAGCACTTCAGGGGAGACACCAATCACCTGCATCTGCGGTCCACCCGCCTTGAAAGCGCCGAACAGGAGGCCTGCAAAAAGAATGCCCACGGCGTTTCCGCCACCCAACAACGCAACCGTGATGCCGTCAAACCCGATACCGGCGTGGACCGTTTCGGTGTAGCCGACCTGGGTTCCCAGTGCTTGATTGGCTCCGGCAACCCCGACAAAAGCGGCAGATGCGGCCATGGCCCACACATATGTTCGCTCGACCGAGATTCCCGCAGTTCTGGCGGCATGAGGGTTATGTCCGACCATCCGGAAGCGGTACCCAATCGCAGAACGCTCCATGAGCCACCAATACACTGCAACCGCAATCAGAGCGAAAATAAACCCTAAGTGGAGTGAATACGTCCCGGGGAAAAGTTGCGGTAGTTGAGCCGTGAAGGCAGGGGCCTCTGCCTTCGGTGTCCCTCCCGCTTGCTCAGCCTGTAACAGGTTGGGCGAGCGAATGAACCAGGTGAACAAGCTAATGGCCACATAATTCAACATGATCGTCAAGATGACTTCGTGGGCGCCGGTTTGTGCCTTCAGGAAACCAACGAGAGCGCCCCACAAGGCAGCGCCCAAAATTGCAACTATCACGGCGACAACCATGTGGAGAATCACGGGCAATTCCATGCGGGTACTGATCCAGGTGGCCCACAAGATCCCAAAAATCATTTGACCGTTTCCACCAATGTTGAAAAGGCCTACCCGGAAACCCAGCGAGATACCCAGGCCTGCTGCAATCAGCGGTCCGGCAAGGCGCAAAGTCTCCGTCAGTGGACGCAAAGCGGTAGCTAGGTCATCGGCACGAGTATTGAAGATAGAGCCACGAAACAGGGCGGCATAACCATCGGCAACGGTTCGCAGTGCGGCTTGGATCGCGTCCATGAGTCCGCCCGATTCGAGCGCCTTACCGACATCCTCGCTAGAAACCATCATGAAGATTGCTCCCACGAGAAAGCCCATCACGATCGAGAGAAACGCTCGCGTCGCACTGGTGGAGAACACTTCTTTGAGAAGACTCATGCGGATACTCCCTCCGGCATAATTCCCGCCATCATTTGCCCCATATCTTCCCGAGAAATTGTCGGTGGAACGATTCCTACGATTTTGCCCCGATACATCACGGCAATACGGTCTGCGAGGTTGAACACTTCATCCAATTCCGTCGAGATAATCACCACGGGGATTCCCGAATCACGCGTTTTGATGATGCTTTCGTGAATGAACTCAATGGATCCCACATCAACACCCCTTGTTGGTTGAGCGGCCACAAAAAATTTCAGTTCACGGGAGAGCTCCCTCGCCACAACGACTTTCTGCTGATTTCCACCCGAAAGTTTTTTAACCAAGGTCTGGCCTGAGGGTGTCCTCACGTCAAAGCGCTTGATGAGGTCTTCGCTGTGCGCATGACGGGACGCAAAATCGATCGATAAGCCTTTGGTGAAGGGCTTGGAGAATGAACCATCCAACATAAAGTTCTCTTCAATCGTGAAGTCCGCGACCAAACCGTCTTTTTTGCGGTCTTCGGGAACATATCCGACACCCGCTTCCAGCACTTCCTTCACGCTCGCGTGAGTGATGTCCTCGCCCGCGAGAGAAATAGTTCCCTCACTCACGTTGCGCAAACCTAGGAGAGTTTCCGCTAAAGCGGTTTGACCATTCCCCTCGACCCCCGCAATACACAACACTTCACCAGCGCGAACATCAAGGCTCACGCCATCGATGACCCGTTGCTGGCGCTCATCCACTACTACCAAATCTCGGATCTCTAGGACTGTGGCGCCCGCAGTGGCCTCCACCTTATCGACGGAGAGGTCAACTTCACGGCCCACCATCAACGACGCAAGCTCACCCACCTCTGTTGAGGGCGAAACCGAATCGATAACCTTTCCACCGCGAATGACGGTGACGACATCGGCTACGGCCTTCACCTCCCGCAATTTGTGCGTAATGAAGACGATTGATGTTCCCTCTTGCGCGAGCTGCCGCATGATCTCCATCAACTCATCAGTCTCTTGCGGTGTGAGGACGGCGGTAGGTTCATCCAGAATCAGAATTTTTGCGTCCCTCGCAAGAGCCTTGACGATTTCCACTCGCTGTTGAATACCGACTGGCAAGTCTTCGATGAGCGCATCAGGGTCAATATCAAATCCAAATCGGGCAGAAATGTCGCGCACCCGATCGCGCGCTGTAGCAAGATCCAACGCACCGATCGCGTTGGTTGGTTCGTTGCCCAAAACAACGTTTTCTGCCACGGAGAATACGGGAACCAACATGAAGTGTTGATGGACCATTCCGATACCAGCGGCCATCGCATCACCGGGGCCAGAAAACTTTACTTCCGTGTCGTCCAAAAGAATGCGGCCCTCATCGGGCTGGTAGAGACCATACAGCAGGTTCATCAGCGTGGACTTGCCGGCGCCATTCTCCCCGAGCAGCGAGTGGATTTCGCCGGGCTGCACGATAAGAGAAATGTTATCGTTGGCGACAACGGGGCCAAATCGCTTCGTCATTCCCTGCAGTTCAAGCTTCATTGCTTGGTTCTCCTCTGGTTTGTGGCGCTCTCCATTGTGCGGAAAGCAGGAGGGGCCCCGGACGCAGGTCCAGGGCCCCTCCGCTACTTCACGTCAGAACGTCGTGCCGCTGTCTAGGACAGAGGGTCGATCGTTCCGTCGATGATGCCCTGCTTGATTTCAGCAAGACGATCCTTGATGTCCTGGGACACCTTGCCATCGAAGGCGTAGAACGGAGAGATGTCCGTTCCGGCATTCGCAAGGTCACCCATGTAGTAGTCACCATTGAAGTTACCGTTGACTGCAAAGTCTTCGATGATGTCGAAGGTTGCTGCACCCATACGCTTTTCCGCAGAGGTCAGGATGTAGTCGGCATATTCAGGCGCCGTGGCGGCGATGTCCTTGTCGACACCGATCATCACAGCATCCACACCGGACTCCTTGATAGCTTCTGAACCTGCACCGAACTGGTCTCCACCCACGGGGAAGAGAACGTCAGCGCCCTGCTCGAGCTGAGAAGCAGCAATGCTTTTACCGGTGGGGTCATTCGGAGCAAATCCGCCCCAGAAGTCACCGGTTGCTGCCATGGGGTCCCAACCGAGAACGGTCACAGCGGTGCCGGTTTCGGTTTCGTAGGCCTTGGCTCCGTAGTAGTAACCAGACATGAAGTCGGTCACAGCGTCAATCTGGAGTCCACCATAGGTGCCCACAACCTTAGAGGTCGAGTAGGCAGCTGCCAGGTATCCAGCCATGTAGCTGGACTGGTTCATCTTGTAACCAACAGGCTTGAGGTTGTCGTTTCCTTCGGTCCAACCATCGACGGTCACCATGGACACGTCGGGGTTTGCAGCAGCGGCGAGGTTGACGTCAGCAACCAGGTTGAACCCGACGGCAAAGATGACATCGCAGCTCGCGTCAACCATGGCCTGGAGGTTGGGAGCGAAGTCCTCGGCGCTGTTGGACTCTGCCTCAGCGATCTGAACACCCAACTCTGATTCTGCCTGGGCTAGTCCGTCATACACAGCTTCGTTGAAGGAGTTGTCGTTCCAGCTTCCTTCGTCAGAAACGGCACAGGCGAGGAAGTCAAGGGACTCTTCGGGAGCGGGGGCTGGTTGGACAGCTGCTTCTTCGGTGACGGCTTCCTCTGTTGTATCAGCAGCACAACCTGCCAAAACCAGAGCAGCCGCACCCAGTGCGGCGATACCTGCGAAGGTACGCTTTGCGGTGATTGCTTTCACTTGTGTGGTCCTCTCATTGCTTTTCGATGCCAGACACCGACCGATTCGCGACTGTCGCCTCAACAGAGTGCTACGCGAAAGGGTGTCTGACGCTTTGGTTTCATTCTAGGGCGCGAAAATCACAGCCTTGCGAGATAGAGCACAGTCCGCGCAGATGAGCCTCAAGCCTCAGTTGAGAGTGTCTGTCACTAACTTTTCAGCCCCACAATTTCGCGCGAGGGAGTCGTCGGGGTCGCCATGGTTTCTTTGATGTACTCAAAGAAGGCGGCGGCATCCACAGCCTCAATCACGCGGGCGTTGGCCTTCAGTCCATGAATACCCCAGGACATCGCAGAATATCCCCTCGTCAGTTCAGAATCTGCCTCAATATCAACCGCATAGGGGGCACTCTTGGTGATGAGCTCCGGGTGCAGCAAGAGTGCCACCGTCAAGGAGTCGGGGTGGGATGATCCTGGGATGCCGACACTTTCATCGAAGTCCAGGGTCGCTTGACACACCTGCGCAAAAAAAGATGCCACCGGCGATCCGCCAGCGCCAATTTCTGCCATGTGTTGCCTGGAGAACAGAGCATCCTGAATAGTCAGGGGCTCCCAAGGGATGACGGTGATGTCAAAGCCAGCATCAAAAACAACCTTCGCCGCATCCGGGTCAACATAGAAGTTGAATTCAGCGGCAGCCGTAATGTTTCCGCGCGCGTTGTTGGATCCACCCATGATGTACAGGGATTTCACCCTGTCGGGGAAAGTGGGATCTTTGATCACCGCCATGGCAATGTTGGTGAGCGGGCCAATCGCCACAATGTTTATTTCGCCCGGTGACTCTTTTGTCAACCTCAACAGGGCATCGACCGCGTGTTCGGCTTCCGGTTCGATTCCAGAGTTGTCCATGGTGAGTCCGCCGGCTCCATCGCCGTGGACGTTCTCTGCAGAGACCCAGGCTCGAACCATGGGTCGGCGGCAGCCCAGAAAAACCGGGCATTCGCCGAGAGCTCCGGCGACACTCAGTGTCATGAACGCATTCTTTGTTTGTTGCTCAAATCCCACGTTGCCCGCCACCATCGTGATGGCGCGCACATCCGCTACAGGATCCAGTAGCCCGAGCAAGATTGCGACGCAATCATCTTGAGCAGTGTCGGTATCGATGATGAAAGGGATCTTCACGGGCGTTACTTCTTAGCCTTTGAGCTGTTGGGAGAAATAGGCAATGGTTTTGGCCAGTCCTTCGCTCAGTGGAATGTGTGGCTCCCAGTCCATTGTCTTCTTCGCGAGGCTGATATCGGGCTGGCGCTGTCTCGGGTCATCGGCGGGCAGGTCTCGGTGCTCGATTTCCGAGGAAGACCCCGTCAGCTCCAACACCTGCGAAGCCAATTCCAACATGGTGAATTCGCCCGGGTTTCCGATATTTACTGGGCCGGTTTCTTGATGGGTGTTCTCCATCAGCCCAACCAGTCCTGACACGAGGTCATCGACGTAACAGAATGACCTGGTCTGGGATCCATCTCCATAAATAGTGAGGGGCTCACCGCGCAGGGCTTGAACAATAAAGTTGCTCACCACACGACCATCATCGGCCGCCATCCGGGGGCCATAGGTATTGAAGATGCGAGCAACACGAATTTCCAACCCATGTTGCCGGTGGTAATCAAAAAATAGGGTCTCAGCTACTCGCTTGGCCTCGTCATAACAGGCTCTCGGACCAATCGGGTTGACTTTGCCCCAATAATCCTCTGTCTGTGGGTGAACCTCGGGGTCGCCATAGACCTCCGATGTGGACGCCTGGAGAATGGGAACCCCTAGGCGTTTGGCGAGACCCAACATGTTGATGGCACCCATCACGTTGGTCTTCGTGGTTTGAACAGGATCGTGTTGGTAGTGAATGGGCGAGGCAGGAGATGCCAGGTTATAAATGGCGTCCACCTCGACATAAAGCGGGAACGTCACATCGTGTCGGATGGCCTCAAAGCCGGGGTTCCCCTGAAGGTGGGCGATGTTCGTTTTTGAACCGGTGAAATAGTTGTCCACAACGACGACTTCATGGCCAGCACCCAAAAGTCGCTCGGAAAGGTGAGACCCGACAAACCCGGCGCCGCCGGTTATCAAAATACGCATGGTCACGATGTTATCGGTGGCAGGGCCTCAATCGGCTAGAGCACGTCCTCAAGACCTTGCGCTTTCATGTGTTCGACGATCTGTTTCACATCTTGCGCGTGCTCTTTTGTCGTCACTAAAAGAGCATCAGGTGTGTCCACCACCACAATGTTTTCCACTCCCAGCAGAGTGATGATCCGCCCTGATGACCCCACCACGATTCCAGTGGAATCGTGGGGATGCACCTTCGACGCATCCCCCACCACCACAACATCGGAGGCCCCATTGGGTTGCTGGGCCTGGGCTAGCGAATCAAAGTCACCGACATCTCGCCACCCGAAACTGCCAGGGACCACCAAGAACTGCCCGGCCTTGGCCGCGGGTTCGGCGACGGCGTAGTCAAAAGCGATGGAGGGAAGCGCTTCCCACAACTGCGCGACATCATGACCTTCAGCCATCAACGCAGCAATTTCGCGGAGAGGGACACCTAGCTCGGGGGAGAAGTCGTCAAAGGCTTTGACAACACTCGCCACAGAGCCCACAAAGATGCCGGCGTTCCACAAATACTGGCCGCTCTTGACAAAGCGCTGAGCATCAAGAAAGGAGGGCTTCTCCACGAATTCCCCGACGTGATGGACTGCCTCCGTGTCGGCAAAGTCTTTCGATTTCTTGATGTAGCCGAAGGCACTGGATGGCTCTGTCGGCGTGATACCGATGGTCACCATCAGGCCACTTTTAGCCGCATCCAGAGCAGTCGCTAACACCGATTGGAAAGCTTCCGCTTCAGCTACCACGTGGTCTGCGGCAAAAAATCCCACAATCGCATCGGGATGGGTGCGCTCGAGAACGAAGGCCGCCAGCCCCACTGCCGCTGCAGAGTTCTTTGCCGAAGGTTCCACGAGAACATTTCCCGCCGGCAAATCCGGAACCTGCGCGCGAACAGCTTCATGATGCGCTCCGCCCGTGACAACAAACACTCGGTCAACAGGCGCAAATGGCTTCAGGCGGTCAACCGTTTCGACCAGCAGTGAGCGCCCTGTTCCCAGAAGGTCAAGAAGAAATTTGGGCTCTCCCGACCGGGAGAGAGGCCACAACCGGGTGCCCGAACCACCCGCTGGAATTACCGCAAAAAATTCACCTGACATAGGCACAGGGTACCGGGAAGCTGAGAATCTCCCCATACCCAACACCGTATGATGAGAGGGCTAGGCAGTAATACGAAAGGGTCCCCGCTCCGTGTCGATAAATAGTGCCTCCGGTTCCCCCACGGTGACCATCAGCCCACCCGCCCCGCGCAAGAAAAGCGTGATCCCCGGTGGCACCCTCTATCGCGGTCGTGAAGGCATGTGGTCCTGGGTTCTTCACCGCATTACCGGGATTGGGATTTACTTCTTCTTACTCGTCCACGTTCTTGATACCGCACTCGTCCGGGTAAGCCCCGAGGCTTACAACGCGGTTATCGGTGCCTACCAAACCCCCCTCATGGGTGTTGCAGAAATCGCTCTCGTAGCTGTCATCGTCTTCCACGCTCTCAACGGGTTACGCATCATCCTGGTGGACTTCTGGAATATCGGAACAAAGCACCACGTGGCCCTGTTCTATGTGGTGCTTGGCCTCTGGTTGGCCCTGATGATTGCCTTCACGCCCCGTCATCTTATGAACGTGTTTGGGTGGTAGAAAAATGAGCGTCACAATCGAAATGCCCAAATCCCCCATTCGCCGCAACAAGCGCGGGATCAACTGGGAAAAATGGGGCTGGATTTACATGCGTGCTTCGGGCATCGTGCTGGTCGTCCTGATCTTCGGGCACCTCTTCGTGAACTTGATGGTGGGTGAAGGCGTCAAAGCCATTGACTTTGCCTTCGTGGCAGGGAAGTTCACCGATCCGTTCTGGATCGTGTGGGACACGGCCATGCTGTGGCTTGCCCTCATCCACGGAGCAAATGGCATGCGCACCATCGTTAACGACTATGCGACGAACCCCAAGTTCCGCACCGTGATGCAATGGTCCTTGTTTATCTCCACCGCAGCCTTGATCATTCTTGGCACCCTCACGATTTATGCCTTTGACCCTTGTCCCGCAGGAGGCCCGGCTGATTTGTTGCCTTCCTTCTGCGCGGCCGTGAAGTAGGAGAAATGTCACCAACGTCCACCATTCCCAAAGCGTCCTCCGACACCACAACCCACCACCATCAATTCGATGTTGTGATTGTCGGCGCCGGAGGCGCCGGCATGCGGGCCGCCATTGAGGCAGGCCCCCACGCCAAAACCGCCGTCATCTCAAAGCTCTATCCCACCCGCTCCCACACCGGAGCTGCTCAGGGCGGTATGGCTGCGGCTCTTGCCAACATTGAGGAAGACAGCTGGGAATGGCACACCTTTGACACGGTCAAAGGTGGCGACTACCTGGTCGACCAGGACGCGGCAGAAATTCTTGCCAAAGAAGCAATCGATGCGGTAATCGACCTAGAAAATATGGGCCTCCCGTTCAACCGGACGCCCGATGGAAAAATCGACCAACGCCGTTTCGGTGGCCACACCAGAGATCACGGTAAGGCTCCCGTGCGTCGCTCCTGCTACGCCGCAGACCGCACCGGTCACATGATCTTGCAGACTCTGTTTCAGAACTGCGTGAAACTCGGCATCGAGTTCTACAACGAGTTCTATGTGCTGGACCTGATCATGGTCGATGACCCGGATGGGAAAAAGCGCAAAGGCAAGGCCAAGCCTCAAAAAGCAGCCGGGGTTGTTGCCTACGAATTGGCCACGGGAGATATCCACGTCTTCCACGCGAAGTCTGTGGTGTTTGCGACGGGCGGCTTTGGCAAGATCTACAAGACGACTTCCAATGCCCACACCCTGACCGGTGATGGCGTCGGGATTATTTGGCGCAAGGGCATCCCCCTGGAGGACATGGAGTTCTTCCAATTCCACCCCACCGGACTTGCGGGCTTGGGCATTTTGCTCACCGAAGGTGCTCGTGGCGAAGGCGCAATCTTGCGCAATGCCTCTGGGGAGCGATTTATGGAGCGATACGCCCCCACCATCAAAGACCTTGCCCCCCGGGACATCATTGCCCGGTGCATGGTTCAAGAAGTTCAAGAAGGCCGCGGCGGCGGACCGGACAAAGACTACGTCTTCCTGGACTGCACCCATTTGGGTGCCGAAGTGTTGGAAACCAAACTTCCCGACATCACCGAATTTGCCCGGACCTACTTGGGTGTTGACCCCGTAGTGGAGCCGGTTCCCGTGATGCCGACCGCCCACTACGCCATGGGCGGTATTCCCACCAACATCAAGGCAGAGGTGCTCTCGGATAACGACACCGTCGTCAAGGGTCTCTACGCCGCAGGCGAGTGTGCCTGTGTTTCTGTCCACGGCTCCAACCGACTGGGTACCAACTCGCTTCTGGATATCAACGTCTTCGGTAAGCGGGCGGGCCGATATTCGGTGGAATATGCCAATGGAGCAGAATTTTCTCCGCTACCCGATGACCCCGCCAAGGCTGTTCGGGAAATGATCGAAAGCGCACGCTCTGCTGATGGCGACGAACGTTTGGCGAAGTTGCGCAAAGAGTTGCAAGAAGAGATGGACAAGAACGCCCAGGTGTTCCGAACCGATGACTCTCTCCGAAGTGTTGCAAAAACCATCCACACTCTGCGCGAGCGCTACAAGAACATCGGTATTCATGACCGCGGTAAGCGATTCAACACCGACTTGTTGGAAGCCATTGAATTGGGCTTCTTGCTCGACATTGCTGAGGTGGTGGTGGCTTCTGCTCTCAACCGCAAGGAAAGCCGTGGCGGCCACATGCGTGATGACTACCCGGATCGTAACGACGAGGACTTCCTCGTTCACACGATGGCCTACTTGACCGGTGATGCAACCTCCGCCAACGTGGAAGACCACATCACCATGGACTGGAAACCTGTGGTCATTACTAATTACCCACCGATGGAGAGGAAGTACTGATGGCTTCGTCAGCTGCAGCCGCTGTGACAGAAGTACCGGAGATCCCCTCCTTCACCGTGACCTTCATCGTGAGGCGTTTCGACCCTGAGAATGACGCCGAGCCATTCTGGCAAGACTTTGATGTCGAAATGTATCCCACCGACCGCGTTCTGGATGGTCTCCACAAAATAAAGTGGGATCAAGATGGAACACTGAGCTTCCGGCGCAGCTGCGCCCACGGTATTTGTGGCTCCGATGCGATGCGCATCAATGGCCGTAACCGTCTGGCCTGCAAGACGCTGATCAAAGACCTCGATATCTCCCAGCCCGTCTACGTCGAAGCAATCAAGGGTCTCCCGCTAGAAAAAGACCTCATCGTCGATATGGAGCCCTTCTTCGAGTCTTACCGCCAGGTGCAGCCCTTCCTGATTGCCTCTTCCAAGCCGGACAAGGAACGCCTGCAATCCCCAGAGGAACGCGCTCGCTTCGATGACACCACCAAGTGCATTCTGTGTGCCGCGTGCACGTCCAGCTGTCCTGTTTTCTGGACCGATGGTCAGTACTTTGGACCCGCCGCTATCGTGAATGCCCACCGCTTCATCTTCGATTCGCGGGACGAGGGAGCACAAGTGCGCCTCGACATTTTGAATGACAAAGAAGGCGTGTGGCGTTGCCGCACCACCTTCAATTGCACCGAAGCCTGCCCACGAGGGATTGAAGTTACCAAAGCAATTTCTGAAGTGAAGCAAGCGGTGCTTCGCGGTCGTTCCTAAGTCCCCCATGCGTATTGCGAGCGTCAACGTCAACGGCGTTCGTGCTGCGTTTCGCAAAGGGATGGGTCCCTGGCTGGATGCCCGTGAGGTAGATGTGTTGGCTCTGCAAGAAGTCCGCGCCGAACGCGAAGATCTTGAGTCCCTCTTGGGTGATGACTGGGTGATTGCCCACGACGCTGCCACGGCCAAGGGCCGAGCGGGAGTCGCGATTGCAACGCGAGTGCCACACGTCAATGTCAGCACGAAGCTCGGACCAGCATCACTGGATACCGCCGGTCGATGGATTGAAACAGACATCACGACTCCGCTGGGAAATCCACTCACCATTGTGAGCTGTTATGTCCACTCGGGTGAAGTCGATACTCCCAAACAGGCTGCAAAATATGAATTCCTCACGGTGATGACCAAGCGCATGAAGCAACTGGGGGCATCTGATAAGGCAGCAGTGGTGGTGGGAGATTTGAACGTCGGCCACCGGACACTCGATATCCGCAACTGGAAAGGCAACAAAAAGAACTCTGGGTTCCTTCCGGAGGAGCGCGCCTACTTTGACCAGTGGATGGGTCATGAAGAGGATGACGATTACAACACCGGAACCAAAGGTCGATTTGTTGACATTGGGCGCTCGACCCAGGGCGAAGTGGAGGGCCCCTACAGCTGGTGGAGTTGGCGAGGAAAAGCTTTCGATAACGACACGGGCTGGCGCATCGATTACCAGCTGGCCAATGCTGCCCTTGCTCCAGCGGTCACCCAGTATGTCGTTGATCGGGCTCCCAGCTATGACACCCGGTGGTCAGACCACGCCCCCGTGGTCGCTGACTACAACATCTAACCCGTTACGCTAAAAACCATGACGACTCCCCGGCTGTTTTCTGGCATGCAGCCTTCTGCTGATTCGCTTCACTTTGGAAATTACGCAGGTGCTCTCCTGCAGTGGATTGAGATGCAAAAAACCCACGACGCGGTCTTCTGCGTCGTGGATCTTCACGCGCTGACCATCCCCCAAGACCCAAAAAAACTTGCAGAAAATACTCGGAAGACGGCTGCTCAATACATTGCGAGTGGAATCGATCCAGAACGGTCCACCCTTTTCATCCAGTCCCACGTCCCCGCACACAGCGAGCTAGCCTGGATTCTTAACACTGTTACGGCCTTTGGCGAAGCCAGCAGGATGACGCAGTTCAAAGACAAGTCACAAAAACAGGGCTCCGATAACGCCACCGTCGGGCTCTTTACCTACCCGGTGCTGCAGGCTGCAGACATTCTTGCCCACGACGCCAACATGGTTCCCGTGGGGGAAGACCAACGCCAACACATTGAACTCACCAGGGACATCGCCACCAGGTTCAACCAACGTTTTGGCGAGGTCTTCACTGTCCCCGAGGTGACCATCATGAAGGGAGCTGCAAAGATTTATGACTTGCAGAACCCGACCTCCAAGATGTCAAAGTCAGGCGAATCCCCCGCAGGTATTCTCTGGCTCTTGGATGAGCCTGCCGCTCTGACGAAGAAAATCAAGTCAGCGGTTACTGACACAGATAACTCAATACACCGTGACCCCGATACAAAACCCGGGGTGTCTAACTTGCTCAGTTTGCTCGCCCTGGCCACTCATCGTTCGGTGGAAGATGTTGTCTCGGGTCTTTCTGGCTCCGGTTATGGGGCACTTAAGGCTGAGGTTGCCGAAGCCGTCGTCGAACTGGTGTCACCGATTCGCGACAAAACTCACGAGCTCCTTTCTGACCCGGCAGAGCTTGATCGCCTGCTTGCTGTGGGGGCGGAGAAAGCAGAGGCCACCGCGCAGGCGACCCTTCATCGTGCCCACCAGGCACTCGGTCTGCTACCTCGTCTCTCCTAGCGCCTAAGGTTGTCTGCGTGAAGATTTCTGTTATCGGTTGTGGCTACCTCGGAGCAGTCCATGCTGCCTCGATGGCTGAGCTTGGCCACGAGGTGACTGGTATCGACGTCGACGAGATCCGTATCGGTTCGCTGTCCCAGGGAATCGCCCCTTTTCACGAGCCAGGATTTAATGACCTGTTGGGCGCCAACGCCACACGCCTTACCTTCTCCACCGACATGTCAGCAGCCCACGGAAGCCGCGTTCACTTTTTGGCGGTGGGTACGCCGCAGAGGCCGAATGGGTCCGTTGATCTGACCTATGTGGACCAGGCGGTGTCAGATCTTCTACCTCATCTTCAACCAGGTGATCTTGTGGTGGGGAAATCAACCGTTCCCGTCGGAACCGCAGCTCGTCTTGCCGAGTTGGTTGAGCCCACCGGTGCGCTTTTGATGTGGAATCCCGAGTTCCTTCGCGAGGGATTCGCCGTCTTAGACACTCTCTCCCCTGACCGCTTGGTCTATGGGGTGAGCGACGATGATTCAGGAGCACAAGCAACCGCACTCCTGGACGATGTTTACGCCACCATTCTTGCCAAGGAAACCCCCCGGCTGATCGTGAATTTCGCCACCGCAGAACTGGTGAAGGTTGCCGCGAACTCATTTCTTGCCACCAAGATCTCCTTCATTAACGCGATGGCAGAAATAGCCGATGTCACCGGAGCAAACGTCACCCAGCTCGCTGATGCCATCGGCCACGATGCTCGGATTGGTCGCAAATTTTTGAACGCCGGGATTGGCTTTGGTGGCGGCTGCCTCCCCAAAGACATCCGCGGTTTCGTAGCAAGAGCCGATGAACTTGGTGTCGGCGAGGCGCTCGCTTTCCTGACCGATGTTGATGAGATCAATATGAGGCGACGCGGGCGGGTTACGGAAATCCTTAAAGAAGAGCTCGGCGATCTCACAGGTAAAAAGATTGCGGTCTGGGGTCTTGCCTTCAAGCCAGACTCTGACGACATTAGAGATTCACCTGCTTTGGACATTGTCGAATCCCTAGCCGGTGCGGGGGCCACCGTCATCGGTAGTGACCCAGAAGCAACCATCCCCGCAACCCGCCGCATCGATGCTGTGGGGCTCGGTGATCTGGTGACACTTGATGCGGACCACCGATCAGCAGCACGCGGTGTTGACGCAATTGTGGTTGCTACCGAATGGATGGACTACCAAAACGAAGACGCCGCAGCAATTCGAAGCTTGGTGGGGAATCCCCTCGTCATCGATGGCCGTAACTGCCTGCCCGATGATGCCTGGAAAGCTGCCGGCTTCCGCTATCGGGGTATGGGTCGTTCCTAAACCCAGTCAAACGTCCTGGTGACGGCTTTTTTCCAGGCGGCAAGCGCTTCTTCTCGGTCTTCCACACCCATCTGAGGAACATAGCGCTTCGCTTCGCCCCAGTTGACACGAAGCTCGTCGAGGTCAGACCAATAGCCCACCGCTAATCCCGCTGCATAGGCAGCGCCGAGCGCTGTTGTTTCGGCAATCAACGGTTGCACGACGGGAATGCCCAAGATGTCTGCCTGGAACTGCATCAGGGTTTCATTTCCCACCATGCCGCCATCGACCTTCAATTCCATCACGGGGACAGCGGTGTCAGCATTGACGGCATCCAGAACTTCCCTGGTTTGAAAAGCTGTTGCCTCCAGTGCCGCCCGAGCGATATGGCCCTTATTGATGAAGCGAGTAAGCCCCACAATCACCCCTCTGGCATCTGAGCGCCAGTAGGGGGCGAAGAGGCCGCTAAAGGCTGGGACCACATAACACCCGCCATTGTCGGGAACACTGGCGGCAAGCGCCTCGACTTCTTTCGCATCCTTGATGATGCCCAGGTTGTCTCGTAACCACTGGATCAAGGAGCCGGTCACCGCAATGGAGCCTTCTAAGGCATAGTGCGGGGCGCGGTCTCCTATTTGGTAAGCAACAGTGGTGAGGAGTCCGTGTGTAGAAAACACGATCTCTTCCCCCGTATTGACAATGAGAAAGTTCCCGGTGCCATACGTGTTTTTCGACTGACCCTTCTCAAAGGCCACCTGCCCAAAGGTGGCGGCCTGTTGGTCTCCCAGAATTCCTGCGATCGGTGTTTCTCGCATCAGGCTTGATTCATGGACATGACCAAAGATTTCTGAAGACGATCGAATCTCGGGAAGCAACGAAGAAGGGATTCCCCAGGCTTCGAGTAATCCGTCATCCCACTTACAGGTCGCAATATCCATCAAGAGCGTGCGACTGGCATTAGTCACATCTGTCGCATGAACCCCTCCCTCGACACCTCCGGTGAGGTTCCACAGCAGCCAGGTATCAGGTGTCCCGAACAGGAGATCTCCGGCTTCGGCCGCCTTCCTGGCGCCCTCGACGTTGTCAAGAATCCAGACAATTTTGCTGGCGGCGAAGTAGGTGGCCAGCGGCAGCCCAGTCTTTTGGAGGAAGTAATCGCTGCCGTGAGCGGCCTCCATGCGGTCAATCACGTCTTGCGTTCTCGTGTCTTGCCACACAATCGCGTTATAGACGAGCTCTCCCGTGGACTTATTCCACATAATTGCTGTCTCGCGCTGGTTGGTGATCCCCAGGCCCGCGATGTCGTGCCGGGTGAGGGTGGCCCTGGAAAGCGCTTCCCCCATCACTTCCCGGGTGTTATCCCAAATTTCCTGGGGATTGTGCTCCACCCATCCGGCCTGGGGCAAAATCTGTTCGTGCTCGCGTTGGCTTTGGGAAACAATCCGCCCCGAATGGTCAAAAATGATGGCCCTGGTGCTGGTTGTTCCCTGATCGAGAGACATCATGTAGGCATTCATCTCGGAGCTCCTTTGCCAAACACACACTGGTTTTCTCTGCTGACCACCGTATAGTGAAGCTTAGTAACGTGCTCCGGGGTCAGTGAAACTCTGAGCCGGCGGTGATAGTCCGCGACCCGACTGCAAAGAAATTTGTTGGCGGTTGATGGGGTGAAATTCCCTAACCGACGGTTAAAGTCCGGATGATAGGAGACGTGCAACTGGAATTTTGATAGTGCAGTGCTGTTTTCAACCCCCGGAGTGCCCTGAAACAGGAAGCACACCGATGACAGCCAAAGCTCTCTTTGCCCCCGCCATGGTGCGGGCACTCGAGCTTGCCCAGAATGGGGCGGAGCGGGGGATTAACCCCCGTGTGGGCTGTGTATTAGTCGATTCCTCCGGCACCATCGTCGCTGAGGGTTGGCATCAAGGCTCTGGCACCCCCCACGCAGAAGTGGTGGCGTTGACGGGCCTTAGGGATCAGGGAATCAGCGCTGCTGGCCTCACCGCGGTGGTCACTCTTGAACCGTGTGCTCACACTGGCAAGACAGGACCCTGCGCGAAAGCTTTGATCGACGCCGGCATCGCCCGGGTCGTTTTCTCCGTGTCCGACCCCGGTGTTGGCTCTGGCGGAGGGGCTGACATCTTGCGGTCCGCCGGTACCGAAGTGGTGTCCGGGGTGGAAGAGGCTGCGGGTCGCGAACTTATCGAGCGTTGGCTACTCTCCGCCACCAAGGGCAGGCCGTGGATCACGATCAAATGGGCGATGTCGCTGGATGGCCGAGCTGCCGCAGCAGATGGCACGAGCCAGTGGATCACAGGCCCCGAAACCAGGCACCGGGTGCATCTGGATCGATCCCGTCATGATGCGATTGTTGTGGGCACGGGAACAGTTCTTGCCGATGACCCCACCCTGACAGCGCGAAACAGG
>Ga0209223_10000737_pt1 | contig 37570 bp, 34 predicted proteins | sample COG_06_FD_184750 | JGI IMG/M metagenome (GOLD analysis project Ga0209223, IMG submission 184750) | Pelagic Microbial community sample from North Sea - COGITO 998_met_06 (SPAdes) (version 2) | ecosystem: Environmental > Aquatic > Marine > Neritic zone/Coastal water | place: Helgoland, sampling...
AGGTTGGTTGCAAGCAGCGATTCAAGCAACTCAGATGATTAAATCTGGGGACGCAAAAAATATAATGGTTATAGGGGCTGAAACCATCAGTCGTATCATTGATATCTATGACCGTAACTGTATGATCTTTTCGGATGGCGCAGGAGCGACAATTTTTAGTGCTGCGGAAGAAGGTTCAAAAGGTGGAGTGCTTTCTCAAGTATCAAGAACCGATGCAGATGCTGAGTTAGATTATTTAGCCATGGGGCCTTCTTACAATCCTGCTGCTCAAGATGGGAACCTGTATATTAAAATGCTTGGCCGAAAAATTTATGAATATGCTCTTTTGACCGTAGCTGGCTCTATTAAAGTAGCCATGGACAAAGCTAATGTAGGATTGATGGATGTACATAAAATTTTAATCCACCAGGCCAATGAAAAGATGGATGAAGCCATCTTAAAGAAACTCTTCAAGTTGTATGGCGAACAAAGAGACATGGATGAGATCATGCCAATGACCATCCAAACTTTGGGAAATAGCTCCGTGGCTACGGTACCAACAATGCTTGATTTAATACTAGAAAACAAACTTGATGGACATAAAATTGAATCGGGCAATGTTATTGTTTTTGCATCCGTAGGTGCTGGGATGCACATTAATGCCATGGTTTATAAAATGCCATAGCCATTCATTAAAGTCATTGTTTATGCTAAGAGCAAACCTCGTTAAGAGGTTTGCTCTTTTTGGTTTCAACAACCTAATGGTGATGGACGCGTTAAGATTTTTATTTGTTATACGTTAGTTTATCAAACAGAATAATATGAAAAAGCTCTTAACATTAATCTTAATCGCCTCAACCACAATTGCAGTAAATGCACAATCAACTTCAGAAGAGGATGCGGTAAAAAAGGCTTGTATGAACTACCTCGAGGGTTTTTATGAGGGCGATACCACAAAGCTTAAAGCGGCACTTGTTCCCAAATTGTATAAGATTGGTTATTGGAAAGCCAATGGTGAGGTGCAGCATAAATTTTCAAATCAAATGACTTATACTGCGGCAATAGATTATGCCCTTGATGTCAAAGCTAAGAAGCAGTTTGCTCCTGCATCAGCACCAAAGGAGGTTAAAATCTTTGAAGTCTCTGAACATATTGCCGCTGCAAAAGTGACTGCTTGGTGGGGAATAGATTATTTATTACTCAGTAAAGAGCATGGTACTTGGATGATTGAAGAAGTGATATGGGAGGGCCCTTTGAAGAAGAATTAGTCCTTTAATTCTTCATAATCAACATAATCTCCACCCTTAAAATCATCAGAGGATTTGGCTGACTTTGATTTTTTATCCGAAGAGAATTTAACATTTACATTTCCATCCGATGGACGCGTCTGTTGATAATTCTGTTGTTGCGCCTGTTTCTGTTGCGCTTGTTTCACCACTTTTCCAAGAAAGAACTTAGATACTGTCCTGAAGATCCAGGAGAAAACAACAAAAAATAATATCGCTTTTAATAACCAACCCATAATTAATATCTACCTACTAAGGTATAAATTTCGTTCAGAATAAATTTGAAGGAAATAATCATCCATCAAATCATCAATAAAATAAATAGCCTCACCAGTCGATTTCATTTCAGGTCCTAATTCCTTATTAACATTTGGAAATTTGTTGAAAGAGAATACGGGTTCTTTAATTGCGTATCCTTTTTTCACAGGATTAAATTTGAAGTCCTTTACCTTTTTCGCACCAAGCATGATTTTGGTAGCATAATTCACATAAGGCTCTTGATAGGCTTTACCTATAAATGGTACGGTTCTAGATGCCCTTGGGTTGGCTTCAATGATATAAACTTTATCATTTTTTATCGCGAACTGAATATTGATCAGGCCAACGGTTTTTAACTCTAAGGCAATTTTCTTTGTATGCTCTTCAATTTGACGCATTACAAAGTCTCCCAAATTATAAGGAGGCAGTACTGCATAGGAATCTCCGGAATGGATCCCTGCTGGTTCTATGTGCTGCATTATTCCTAGAATATAAACATCTTCGCCATCACAGATAGCATCTGCTTCGGCTTCAATGGCATTTTCTAAGAAATGATCCAGTAAGACACGATTGCCCGGGATGTCCTTGAGAATATTAATCACATGTTCTTCGAGTTCCTGTTCATTGATCACGATTTTCATTCCTTGTCCACCCAAAACATAGGACGGTCTTACCAATAAGGGAAAACCAATTTCTTTAGAAAGCTCTATGGCTTCTTCAGCATCTTCGATTACTCCAAATTTTGGATAAGGGATGTTATTTTTTGCAAGCAACTCTGAAAAACGCCCTCGATCTTCTGCTAAATCTAAGGCATTAAAACTAGTCCCCATGATTTTGATTCCGTATTTATCGAGTTTTTCTGCCAATTTTAGTGCCGTCTGACCACCCAATTGAACAATCACTCCTACAGGTTTTTCATGTAAAATGATGTCATAGATATGCTCCCAAAAAACCGGTTCGAAGTACAGCTTGTCAGCCGTGTCAAAGTCGGTCGAAACAGTTTCAGGATTACAGTTAATCATGATGGTCTCATAACCACATTCTTTAGCAGCGATCAAGCCATGAACGCAGGAGTAATCAAACTCAATTCCTTGTCCAATTCTGTTTGGTCCAGAACCGAGAACAATAATTTTTTCTTTGTCAGAACAGACGGATTCATTTTCTTGTCCAAAACTCGAGTAGTAATAAGGTGTTTGTGCCTCAAATTCGGCAGCACATGTATCTACAAGTTTATAAATACGTTTGATACCCAAGTCATGTCTTCTATTAAAAACTTCACTTTCCAGGCATTTAATAAGGTGGGCTATTTGGCGATCTGCATATCCTTTTTCTTTTGCCTCCTTTAATAATGGTTCTGGTAAAGTGGCTAATGAATGTTTTTCAATCCGACCTTCTAACGCAATCAACTCTTCAATCTGACGTAAAAACCATTTATCGATCTTGGTTGTTTTCATAATGGTATTGAAAGGAATACCAAGTTTGAACGCATCGTAAATGTGGAATAATCTGTTCCAACTAGGATTGGCCAGGCTATGTAAAATAGCCGCTTGGTCTTTTAGTTCTTTCCCATCAGCCCCTAATCCATTTCTCTTAATTTCTAATGACTGACAAGCTTTTTGAAGTGCTTCCTGAAAGTTCCTGCCAATCCCCATTACTTCACCGACAGACTTCATTTGAAGGCCTAAGCTTCTGTCTGCGCCTTTGAACTTATCAAAATTCCATCTCGGAATCTTTACAATTACATAATCGAGAGTTGGTTCAAAGAATGCCGAAGTTGTTTTTGTAATTTGGTTTTCTAGCTCATCCAAATTGTAACCAATTGCTAATTTTGCAGCAACCTTGGCAATAGGATATCCAGTGGCTTTAGAGGCTAAAGCAGAAGACCGAGAAACTCTTGGGTTGATTTCGATACCAATGATTTCATCGGTATCAGGACTTACCGAGAATTGCACATTACAACCACCAGCGAATTGACCTATACCATTCATCATCTTGATGGCCAAGTCTCGCATGTTCTGATAAACCGTATCAGGTAATGTCTGAGCTGGTGCTACAGTGATTGAATCTCCTGTGTGTATCCCCATTGGATCAAAATTCTCAATCGAACAGATAATAATGACATTACCAATACTGTCACGAAGCAATTCTAATTCATATTCTTTCCAGCCTAAAATGCTTTGTTCCACTAAAACCTCGTGAATAGGAGAAGCTTTTAATCCTCTAGTCAAAGCTTCATCAAATTCTTCTTGATTGTGAACAAAGCCACCACCGTAACCACCCAATGTATAAGACGGCCTGATGACTAACGGGAAGCCAATTTCTTGTGCTATTTCTTTTCCTTTCAGATAGGAAGATGCTGTCTCGCCTTTACAGACGCCGACATTTAATTCCTGCATTCTTATTCGGAATTTCTCTCGGTCTTCACAGATATCGATAGCCGCTATATCAACGCCAACCATCTTAACATCATATTTTTTCCAAATTCCAGCAGTATCACAGTCTATTGCCAAATTAAGAGCCGTTTGCCCCCCCATTGTTGGAAGTACAGCATCAATGTCATGGGCTTCTAGAATTTCAATTATTGACTTTTTAGTAAGGGGTTTCAGATAAACATTATCAGCTGTCACCGGATCAGTCATAATCGTAGCCGGGTTTGAGTTAATTAGCGTAACCTCAATGCCCTCTTCTCTTAAAGATCTAGAGGCTTGAGATCCTGCATAATCAAATTCACAAGCTTGCCCGATAATGATGGGGCCACTACCAATAATTAGGATGGATTTTATACTATTGTCTTTTGGCATTTCTTAGAGAAAAAAAAGTGTTTTTACTTCTGTATAAATTGGCACAAAGTTATACTGAAAACGTTAAAATCAAAATTTGTAGGGTGCATTTAAATGTGTCAGAGGATTAAGGTGTTGATTGGGCTTATTTATCTGAAATTGAAAAAAAAGTTTTATCTTCAAGCCATCAACTCAATTTAAAACTAAAAGATATTATGATTGATCTTAGAAAGATAAAAGCAATGGGTATGTTGGCCCTTTTGGCAATATTTATTTTTAGCTGTGCAGCAAAAGTACCCTCAACTAATACACAGTCAGCCGATGGTCAAGCCACAGCAGCCCCTGCAAAAAACGAAGTAGTAGAGAAGAAAGCACCAGCTTATTCACCAGTTGGAGTATGGGAGTACACTGTTGATACTCCTGATGGAGGAAGTTCAGGTGTTATGAGAATCACAGGTGAGCCGGGCTCATTTGAGGCATCTATGGCAACAGACCAATTCGGCACTTTGGATGTTTTAGGCCTTGATATAGTTGGCATGTCTATGTCGGGAAGCATAGAAGTGGCTGGAACAACTGCCGATATTGAAGGAGATTTTGATGGTGATGATTTTTCAGGAGGGGTAGTTATGGGAGACCAAGTATTTCCTCTTGAAGCAACAAGAACGAGTAATTAAAAAATATAAATTCATAAAAAAAGGGTTGACACATGTCAACCCTTTTTTTATTGACGAACTTTTTTAAACATGAATGGACCTGTTATCAGTAGCGGCCAAACATGCTTCTTTTAAAGCCTCTGTATATGTAGGGTGCGCATGAGACATTCTGGCAATGTCTTCAGCAGAAGCACGGTATTCCATTGCTACAACTGCCTCGGCAATCATATCTGCTGCCCTTGGTCCAATAATATGTACACCTAGAATTTCATCTGTGTCTTGGTCAGCGAGCACTTTGACTTGGCCATCCATGTCCATTGAAGCCCTTGCGCGTCCCGATGCCTTAAAGGGGAAAGCGCCTTTCTTATAAGCACGTCCTTGCTCCTTTAATTGTTCTTCTGTAAAACCAACAGCGGCTACTTCTGGCCATGTATAAACGACACCAGGAATCAGGTTATAATTAATATGTGGTTTCTGACCCATGATAGACTCTGCAATAAACATTCCTTCTTCTTCCGCCTTATGCGCTAGCATAGCTCCTTTAATGACGTCGCCAATGCCATAAATGCCTTGAATAGAAGTCTCTAATTTTTCATTGACTTCAATTCTTCCTCGTTCGTCAGTTTTTACCCCAATATTCTCTAAACCAAGCCCATCCGTAAATGGTTTTCGACCAATTGAAACCAGGCAATAATCTCCTTTGATTTCGACTAACTCTCCTTTTTTGTTTTCAGCTTTTACAGTCACCGTTTTTGCAGTACTGCTTACACCAGTTACTTTATGTCCTAGGTAATAATTGAAGCCTAATTTTTTTAATGACTTTTTTAATTCTTTGCCCATGGTTCCATCCATAGTTGGGATTAGGCTGTCCATGTATTCAACCACTGACACTTCCGCACCTAGGCGTGCGTACACAGAGCCCAGCTCCATTCCAATAACTCCACCACCAATTACGATCATGTGTTTGGGAATTTCTTTCAACTCTAAAGCTTCTGTAGAAGTTATTACCCGCTTTTTATCAATCTTGATAAAAGGCAAAGAGGCAGGTTTTGAGCCAGTGGCAATAATTACTTTGTCAGATTCTACCTGTGTTTCTTTCCCTTCTGAATCCGTTATCTTGATATTGTTCTTGTCAATGAAGGAGCCGATACCATGTAAAACATCGATCTTATTCTTCTTCATTAAAAATGAGATACCAGCAACATTATCAGCGACAACTCCAGCTTTTCTGTCAATCATTTGCTTGAGATTTACTTTGAGGTTATCAAGCTCAATCCCATGCTCTTTAAAAGTAGATTCGGCATCATGGTAATGATGAGAAGAATCTAAAAGTGCCTTTGAAGGAATACAGCCTACGTTTAAGCATGTGCCACCCAAGGTGCTATATTTTTCAATAATAGCAGTTTTTAAACCGAGTTGTGCACAACGTATTGCTGCTACATAGCCACCAGGTCCAGATCCAATTACTGTTACATCGTATTTCATAATTCCTGTATTTAGTGTTTAGATGCCTAATAATAAGCGTGTAGGATCCTCTAATAATTCTTTAACTCTGACTAAGAAACTCACTGATTCTCTACCGTCAACAATTCTGTGGTCATAGCTTAATGCCAAGTACATGATTGGTAAAATTTGGACTTCTCCATTGACTGCCATTGGTCTTTCAACAATGTTGTGCATTCCTAAGATTGCCGATTGTGGCGCGTTAATAATTGGAGTAGAAAGCATAGAGCCAAATATTCCACCATTTGTCAAAGTGAAGGTTCCACCAGTCATTTCTTCAATGGTCAACTTGTTATTTCTTGCTTTAGTCGCCAATCGGACAACTTCTCTTTCAACTTGTTCAAATGTCATTGATTCTGCATTTCGGATTACTGGAACAACCAATCCTTTGGGTGCAGAAACAGCAATTGAAACATCAACAAAATCATTATAAACGATTTCATTTCCGTCAATTCGCGCATTGACGGAAGGCCATTCTTGGGCGGCCATTGAGACTGCTTTAGTGAAGAAAGACATAAAGCCTAATCCAACCTCGTACTTCTCTTTGAACTTCTCTTTGTATTTTTTTCTCAGGTCCATGATAGGCTTCATGTTCACTTCATTGAAAGTGGTAAGCATAGCCGTCTCATTTTTTACTGAAACCAACCTCTTTGCAACAGTCTTTCTTAGAGAACTCATTTTTTCTCTTCGATCGTTACGGCTGCCAGGGATTATAGGAGCAGTAGTGGCTTCCTGCTTACTCGGAGCAGCGGCTTTTGGAGCTGCTTTTTGTGCTTTTTCAGCATCTTCTTTGGAAATTCTACCATCGACTCCGCTTCCCTTTACTTGACTTGGGTCGATTCCTTTTTCAGCTAGTATTTTGGCTGCTGCTGGTGAAGCATGTCCGGTAGCATAAGTAGATTCAACGGCTGCAATTGTATTGGTTGCTTCCGCTACGGCTGGTGCTGGTGTTTCTGGAGCACTTGGAGCCACTTCCATTACCTCAATTTTACAAATTGAAGCACCTATTTCTATTGTTTCGTCTTCTTGCGCGACAATTCTTAAAATACCGTTTGCTTCTGCAGGAAGCTCGAAAGTGGCTTTGTCAGAATCAATTTCAGCAATTATTTCATCGAGTTCTACAAAATCTCCATCTGCTTTAAGCCATGAGGATATAGTAACTTCTGTAATAGATTCACCAACAGTTGGCACAATCATTTCTTTAATTTCACCTGTTGTAGATGGTTTCTTTGATTCGGTCATTGGAGTAGGTTTTTCAGTATTGGAAATCGCTTGATCGGTATCTATTTCGCAAATAGTTGCTCCTATTTCTAGGGTGTCGCCTTCCTGGGCTTTAATATGTAAAACACCTGCTGCTTCTGCGTTTAATTCGAAAGTGGCTTTGTCAGATTCAAGTTCACAAATGATCTCATCCATTTCCACTGCATCACCTTCTTTTTTGAACCATTGGGCAATAGTAACTTCTGTTATTGATTCACCAACGGTAGGGACTTTGATTTCCAGACTCATGATTTTATATTTTAAGCAAATGCTTGATCTATCAAACTTTGTTGTTCTTCAGCATGCACTTTTGCATATCCTGTAGCAGGAGAAGCACTTGCCTTTCTTGAAATTAATGTGAGATTTTGTTCCTTGTAAACCCTTAAAATATAAGTCCAGTAGCCCATGTTTTCAGGCTCTTCTTGTAACCAGAAGAATGCTGCATCCTTGTATTTATCGGAAATCGCTTTTACTTTCTTAGCCGGGAACGGGTGAAGCTGTTCAATTCTCACTATAGCTACATCCTTGCGCTTGTCTTTTTCTTGTCGCTCTTGTAAGTCGTAGTAAATCTTACCAGAACACATGATTACTTTTTTGACTGATTTTGCAGCAGCATAAGTATCACCAATAACTTCTTGAAAAGCGCCATTTACAAATTCAGCCTTTGGTGAAATGGCTTTAGGATGTCTCAACAATGATTTAGGAGACATTACTATCAATGGCTTTCTAAATTTCCATGTCAATTGTCTTCTTAATGCATGGAAAAAGTTAGCAGGAGTAGTGATGTTTGTTACCACCATATTGTACTCTGCTGAAAGCTGTAAATAACGCTCAGGTCGTGCATTAGAATGTTCAGGTCCTTGGCCTTCATAGCCATGTGGCAAGAGCAATACTAAGCCGTTCATTCTTTGCCATTTCGTTTCAGAACATGAAATGAACTGATCTACCATGACTTGGGCTCCATTTGCGAAATCACCAAATTGCGCTTCCCAAATGGTCAGTGCGTTGGGATTAGCCATGGCATAGCCAAATTCAAAGCCCATGACACCAAATTCTGAGAGCAAAGAGTTATAGACTTCAAAATTTTCTTCAACTCCTTCTATATGGCTCAGGGAATTGTATGCTTCGTTCGTTGTTGCATCGTGGAGTACGGCATGGCGGTGAGAAAATGTTCCTCTTTGCACATCCTGTCCGGTTAACCTCACTTTTTTTCCTTCGGCCAATAATGATCCATAAGCTAATAATTCGCCGGCTGCCCAGTTTAATTCTTCATTTTTGAAGAACATTTCCTGGCGCTGTTTCAATTGCTTATCAATTTGCTTGATAGGCTTGAATCCTGAAGGAATTGTTGTTAATGCATCAGCTACTTTCTTGAAAGTGACTTCAGAGATGTTTGTAGATGGCGATTTATCAAAATCCTTTGGAGTTGATCTCCTTAGGGTTCTCCAAGCTTCTTCTAATGGTTGGTAGGTATATGGCAATGGCTTTTGCTTAACCAGATTTAAGCGGTCTTGAAGTAGGCTCCTGAAATCTTTGTCCATGTTTTTGGCCAATTGTGCATCTACATCACCTCGTTCTATTAAAGTCTTATTATACACTTCTCTAGGGTTTGGGTGTTTAGAAATCAGGTTGTATAAAGACGGTTGTGTGAATTTTGGTTCATCACTCTCATTGTGGCCATGTCTTCTGTAGCATACCATGTCAACAAAAATGTCTCTATTAAATTTCTGTCGGTATTCTACTGCAAATTGCACACAGAACACGACTGCTTCCGGATCATCGCCATTTACATGCAATACTGGAGCATCTACAAGTTTAGCTACATCTGTAGAGTAAATACTTGAACGTGCATCATCAAAATCTGTAGTAAATCCTACTTGATTGTTAATGACAAAATGAATTGTTCCGCCAGTTGAATAACCTTCCAATTGACTCATCTGAGTTAATTCGTAGCCTATCCCTTGGCCAGCTAAGGCTGCATCACCATGAATGAGTATAGGAATGATCTTATCAGCATCCTGCTTATAAATACTGTCTAACTTGGCGCGAACGAATCCTTCTACCACTGAATTGACAGCTTCTAAGTGAGAAGGGTTTGGTGCTAATTTTAGGTTAACAGTCTTACCATTTAAGGCAGTTACTTCAGAGGAAAACCCAAGGTGGTACTTTACATCACCATCACCCATAGTAAGGTCAGGCTTTGCGTTTCCTTCAAATTCATTAAATATCTGCTCATAGGTTTTTCCCATGATGTTCGCAAGCACATTAAGGCGACCTCGATGCGCCATGCCAATCATAACTTCTTTTGCGCCTAATTCAGCACCTCTATTTATAATAGCGTCTAATGCTGCAATGGTTGTTTCACCTCCTTCAAGTGAGAAACGTTTTTGACCTAAATATTTTGTATGTAAGAAGTTTTCGAATACAACGGCTTCATTGAGCTTATAGAGTATTCTTTCTTTTTGTTCATGACTTGGATTAAATGAGAGTGCTTCTTTCTCAATTTTATCTCTGAGCCATTGAAGTTCTTCTGGGTTACGAATGAACTCATATTCGAAACCAACTGCGCCTTCATATATATAGGTAAGTGTATCAATGATTTTTCTAAGCGTAGCAGCTCCTATTCCAATTTCATTCCCAGACTCAAAGACAGTATCCAAGTCGTCTTTTGACAATCCAAAAAAGTGAAGGTCTAGAATCGCTTTCCTGTCTTTTCGTTCACGGACGGGGTTTGTTTTCGACCTGAGGTGCGCACGTGTGCGGTAAGCATTAATTAAATTGTGTACCTGAATTTCTTTATCTGAAGCCCCAGCTGAGCTGACTTTTTGTGTTGATTGGTTGTCACCAGGAAGCATTGGAAATTTATTTTGAGCGAATTCAAATCCCTCAAAAAATTTTTTCCAACTTTCGTCTACGGAATCCGGGTCGGTCGTATATTGCTGATAAAGGCCTTCTAAGGCACTTGGATCGGCATTACTGATGTAAGATAAATGGTCCATTGCTTAACAGTTACGCTTATATGTGTACAAAGGTAAATAATATGGGTTGTTAAATAAAACCGTAAAACCGTTTAAACGGTTTTATATATTTAACATCCTTGAAAAGCCGCTTGTTAGCGCGCTGATGCTTTGTGGAATATTTTTGTGTTTGATGTCATTGCTTTAAAATATTTCAATTATCTTTGCAGTCCTTTTTGGAGACGCGATCTCTGAGAAGAGGGGACGTGATCCCCGCTAACATATAAAGCTAACATGGCAGTAAAAATTAGATTGGCCCGAAGAGGTCGTAAGAAAATGGCAATGTACGATGTAGTCGTTGCTGACGCTAGAGCACCACGTGATGGTCGTTTTATCGAAAAAATTGGAACATACAATCCAAATTCAGACCCAGCATTTATCAATATTGATAATGATAAAGCATTTGATTGGGTAATGAAAGGAGCACAACCTACTGATACAGTGAAGGCAATGCTTTCATACAGAGGTGTAATGTTCAGAAAACATTTACAGATTGGTGTAATTAAGGGTGCGGTAACGCAAGAGCAAGCAGACGCTAAATTAGCGGAGTGGGTAGCTAACAAGGAATCTCAGATTTCTGGTAAGGTTGATTCAATCGCTAAATCTAAGGCAGATGCTAAGCAAGCTAAATTGGAAGCAGAAGCTAAGGTAAGTGCAGCAAGAGCAGAAGCGATTGCAGCGAAAAATACGCCTGAGCCAGAAGAAGTTGCTGAAGAAGCACCAGTTGAAGCTAGCGCTGAAGAAGCTGTAGCAGAGGCACCGGCTGAAGAAGCGGCACCAGAAGCTCCGGTTGCTGAAGAAGCACCAGTTGAGGCAACTCCAGAAGCACCTGTTGCTGAAGTAGTGGAAGCGCCAGTTGCAGAGGCTAAAGAAGAAGTTGCAGAAGCGACTACTGAAGCAGCACCAAAGGAGGAGGAAGCTCCTGCTGAGGAAAAGAAAGAAGATTAATTTCTAATAGCAATGACGGTTGAAGATTGTTACCAAGTTGGTTACATCATTAAGCCTCATGGTTTAAAAGGGGATGTTCAGATCTATTTGGATGTGGACGATCCTAAGCAATATAAAAATATGGAATCAGTTTTTGTCCTTCAAGGGCAAAGTCTGGTTCCTTTTTTTTTAACATCAATGTCAATGAATCGCGATAAAGCGATTGTAAATTTTGAAGACATTGATACAATAGAAATGGCCAAGTCACTTAAGGGGCTGGAATTATACATGCCATTGACTGCATTACCCCAATTAGAAGGGGAGGATTTTTATTACCACGAAATTCAAGGTTTTCTATTGAAGGATGAAAAGCTGGGAGATTTAGGGACAGTTTCAAGTGTTGTGGATGCGGGCCATCAATTGTTGATTGCCGTAGCGCATAATTCTGGCAAGGAGATATTGATTCCGCTAAGCGATGCGCTAATCGTTTCTTTAGACAAGGAGGCGAAGCTTATAATCATGAATGTTCCTGATGGCCTAGTCGATGTTTATTTAAATGATGAATCATGAGAATTGACATCATAACATGCCTGCCAAAACTATTGGAAAGCCCATTTTCTCATTCCATTCTCAAAAGAGCACAGGACAAAGGGCTTGTAGAAGTAGTTGTCCATGACCTCAGAGAGTATACATTGAACAAACAAAGGAGCGTAGATGACTATGCCTTTGGTGGTGGTGCGGGAATGGTGATGATGATTGAGCCTATCGATTTGTGCATAAAAAAATTGAAAGCTGATCGTGATTACGATGAAGTGATTTATATGACGCCTGACGGAGCTCTTTTAGATCAAAAAATGGCAAATCAACTTTCATTAATTGGTAACATTATAATTCTCTGTGGTCATTATAAAGGTGTTGACGAAAGGGTACGCCAACACTTGATTACTAAAGAGGTCAGCATTGGAGATTATGTGCTTTCTGGTGGGGAATTAGGGGCAGCTGTTTTAGCGGATTCAATAATTCGATTGATTCCTGGTGTTTTATCTGATGAAACTTCTGCACTGACAGATTCATTTCAAGATAATTTATTGTCGCCACCAGTTTACACTCGGCCTGCGAACTATCAAGGTTTAGAGGTGCCTGAGGTACTTACTTCAGGTCATGAGAAGAAAATAAATGACTGGAGGTACGAGCAATCTGTTGAAAGAACGAAAGAAAGAAGGCCCGGACTTTTAGATTAATAAAAAATAGTTGGTCTACAATCAGAAAGTAAAAAGATAATATCTATATTTGCAAACCGATTTCGGAGACAAGGATTAGGAGATTAGAATTATGAGCGATCTTATCGATTTTATAGAGCAAGAAAATAATGAAAAAAGGGCAGCTTTGCCTGATTTCAATCCAGGTGACACAGTGAATGTGCACGTGAGAATTAAAGAAGGAAATAAGGAGAGAATCCAGCAATTCCAAGGGACTGTAATGCAGAGAAAGAATAGTGGCTCTAATGGAGAAACTTTCACAGTAAGAAAAATCTCTGGGGGCATTGCTGTAGAAAGAATTTTCCCATTACTATCTACTAACCTCGATAAAATTGAGGTAATGAGAAGAGGTAAGGTTAGAAGAGCTAAATTGTATTACCTAAGAGGTAAGCAAGGCAAGGCAGCAAGAATCAAAGAAAAAATTTAAAACTAAAGTTTAGTTTTTCAAAAATATTAAGGCCGCTATTTAGCGGCTTTTTTTGTTTGTAATCAAACCAATTAACACTTAAATCCGGTTTAAACATTACAAGTATGACAGCCGCTTAAGTCAATTTGTCACAAAAAGACAATAGGCGCGTTTATTGCAATTGGACTTCAAAGTAAATAATGACAAAAATTCAATTTCATAAATATCAAGGAACAGGTAACGACTTTGTCATGATAGACAATCGTAACCTTTCATTCGATAAGAATGACTTGTCTTTGGTCACAGCACTTTGTGACCGCAGGTTTGGTATTGGTGGAGATGGATTGATCCTTATTGAAGAAGATGAGACTTCAGATTTTAAAATGGTTTATTTTAATGCTGATGGTACGCAAAGTCTTTGTGGTAATGGAAGTCGCTGTGCCGTAAAGTTTGCCAAGCATTTAGGTATGGTTGGAGACCAAACGAGATTTAATGCTTTTGATGGTTTTCACACTGCTCTTATGCGTGATGGTTTAATTCATATCCAGATGCACGATATCAAGCAAGTGGAAAACAGAGGCGATGTAGCTTACGTTGATACTGGATCGCCGCATTTGATAAAAATGGTGAAAGATTTGACCCATTTTGATGTCAAAGGTGAAGGAAGTAGGATCAGGTATTCTGATAGTTTTAAAGCAGAAGGGGTCAATATCAACTTTATTGAAAAAGTGAATGGTACAACCTCTATTAGGACTTACGAAAGAGGAGTGGAGGATGAAACCCTTTCTTGTGGTACTGGTTGTACGGCAGTGGCATTGACATTGAGTCAAGTAGGAGAAGAAAGTCCCATCACTTTAAAAGCAAAAGGAGGGACGCTTCAGGTGTCATTTGAAAAGGAAGAAGAAGGATTTAAGAACATATATCTTATAGGACCTGCAGAACAAGTATATTCGGGAACAATTGAGATTTGATTAATTGCAATAAGCTTTCAATATGAGTGATATAGCAATTATCTTTAAAGGATTTTTATAGAAGAACATGTCGATATTAAAGGGAGTAGCCAAGCTATTTGGTACAAAGTCAGATAGGGATATTAAGGAAGTAACGCCATATGTAGCAAAGATAAATGCTGCCTATGAGCAATTAAGTTCAATAAGTGACGATGAGCTTCGTGGGAAAACGCAAGAGATAAAGGGACTTATCGCCGATGATTTGAAGTCAATTGATGATCATTTGGCCGCCTTACATAAAAAAGTACAGGATAATCCAGACCTGGATATCCATGAAAAAGAAGCCGTTTTTGATGAAATAGATAGAACCGAGAAGAACCGAGACGAAGAATTAGAAGTAGTTCTGATGAAAGTTTTGCCGTCGGCTTTTGCTGTAGTTAAAGAAACAGCAAGAAGGTTGAAGGAAAATGGAAGTCTGACCGTCGATGCTACCATAATGGACAAGCAGATTGCTGCTGAAGGCGCTCATGTAGAAATTAATGGCGAGAGGGCCACTTGGCATAACAAATGGTTGGCTGCAGGTGTTGAAGTGACTTGGGAGATGCTGCATTATGATGTTCAATTGATAGGAGGTATTGTACTTCACCAAGGGAAGATTTCTGAAATGGCCACTGGTGAGGGTAAGACCTTGGTTGCTACTTTGCCAGCTTATTTGAATGCATTAGCAGGAAGAGGAGTCCATGTAATTACTGTCAACGATTATTTGGCAAGAAGAGATTCTGAGTGGATGGCACCACTTTTTCAATTTCACGGATTAACCATCCAGTGTATTGATAAATTTAGCCCTAACTCTGAAGAAAGAAGAGAAGCATACAGGTGTGATGTTGTCTACGGTACCAACAATGAGTTTGGTTTCGATTACCTGAGAGATAATATGGCCCGTGAGGAAAAGGAACTTGTTCAAGGCAAGCACCACTTCGCAATGGTCGATGAGGTAGATTCGGTATTGATTGATGAAGCTAGGACACCACTTATTATTTCAGGACCGATCCCTAAAGGTGACGAACATGAATTTCATGTGTTAAAACCTAGGATTGCGAAGTTGGTTGATGCTCAAAAGAAATTATGTTCGCAATACCTCAATGAGGCTAAAAAGTTAATTGCTGCAGGAAATGAAGAGGAAGGTGGTCTTCCCCTATTTCGTGCTTTCCGTGGACTTCCAAAGTACAAACCACTTATTAAATATTTAAGTGAAACGGGAATAAGAACAATTCTTCAGAAGACGGAAAACTTTTACTTACAGGATAGTGCCAAGGCAATGCCAGAAGCAGACGCTCCTTTGTTTTTTACAATTGAAGAAAAAACAAACGGTGTAAACTTGACTGATAATGGAACAGACTTAATTACCGGTGAAGGTGAAGATCCTACTTTTTTCATCATGACTGACATTGGTGAAGTTGTAGCAAAGCTTGAAAAAGATGATGAGGTTTCAGACCAAGATAAACTGAAGCAGAAAGAGGCAGCTATCAAGGATTATACGGTTAAAGCACAAAGAATTCATACAGTGAATCAATTGTTAAAAGCCTATACCATGTTTGAAAAGGATACAGAATATATCCTTGAAGAAAATAAGGTCAAGATTGTTGATGAGCAGACAGGTCGTGTAATGGACGGTAGAAGGTATTCTGATGGCCTTCATCAGGCAATTGAAGCCAAAGAAAATGTTACTGTAGAAGACGCGACGCAAACATACGCCACCATTACATTGCAGAATTACTTCCGAATGTACCATAAGCTTTCAGGTATGACAGGAACTGCTGAAACTGAAGCAGGAGAATTCTGGGAGATTTACAAATTAGATACAGTTGTAATTCCAACTAATCGACCTATTGTCAGAGATGACAGGCAGGACATGGTGTATAAAACTGTCCGTGAAAAATTTAACGCAGTTGTAGATGAAATAGTCGAGTTAACCGGACAAGGAAGACCTGTTTTGGTTGGCACAACTTCCGTTGAGATTTCGGAGGTCCTAAGTAGGATGTTAAACCTCAAGAAAATTCAACATCAAGTATTGAATGCTAAGCAGCATGCACGTGAGGCGGACGTGGTTGCGAATGCTGGAAACCCTGGTACAGTAACAATTGCCACTAACATGGCAGGTAGAGGTACGGATATTAAGTTGGCAGCAGAATCAAAAGCTGCTGGAGGGCTAGCAATTATTGGTACTGAAAGACATGAATCCAGGCGTGTAGATAGGCAATTAAGAGGGCGTGCTGGTAGACAAGGAGATGCAGGTTCATCCCAATTCTTCGTTTCACTGGAAGATAATTTGATGCGTTTGTTTGGTTCTGAAAGGGTAGCCAAATTAATGGATAGGATGGGATTGAAAGAAGGTGAAATGATCCAACATTCAATGATCACCAAGTCCATAGAAAGAGCACAGAAGAAAGTTGAAGAGAATAACTTCGGTACTAGAAAGCGTTTGTTGGAGTATGATGATGTGATGAATTCTCAGCGTGAAGTGATTTACGAGAGAAGGAGAAATGCACTTAAAGGTGAACGTCTTCAAATGGACATCATGAATATGATGTATGATACTTGTGAAGACATACTGAACAATACTAAAGGAGCTGAAGATTTTGATGGATTTAAGCTCAACTGTATAAGTATTTTAGGCATCGATACTAAAGTTAGTCAGGATGATTTCTTGAAGAGTGATATGAATCACTTGACAAATGAACTCTACGAAGAAGCCTATGCTGACTATCAGAATAAAAACAAGGCAATAGCAGAAAGAACATTGCCATTGATGAAGCATGTTCAAAAAGAAAGAGGAGCTACAGTAGAGAATGTGTTGGTTCCATTTTCTGATGGTCGAAAGCAGATTGGTGTAGCTACAAATCTTGAATTGGCTATCGAAACGGAGAATGCTGAGTTGATAAAGTCAATGGAGAAGGGCATTACCCTTGGTATAATTGACATGTCCTGGAAGGAACACTTAAGAGAAATGGATGACCTTAAGCAATCCGTACAGAATGCTGTTTACGAGCAAAAGGATCCATTATTAATTTATAAATTTGAAGCTTTCCAATTGTTTAAAGGCTTTCTTTCTAAGGTGAATGAGGACACTATTTCTTTCCTTGGGAAAGCAGATATCCCAGCTGAAGATCCGAATAATGTGCAAGAGGCAAGAAGTCGTCAGTCTAAACAGAGTTATAACGAAAGTAAAGAAGAGTCAAAATCTGCTTTGGCGGGAAGACAAGATACTCGAAACAGACCACCAGCAGAAAAATCTGCTCCAATTAAATCAGAGAAAATATATGGAAGAAACGATAGAGTTTCAGTTCAGTATATAGACGGATCGGTCAAAAAGGACGTTAAGTTTAAGCAGGTTGAACTTGATATATCTGATAACAAATGTGTCGTAATTAATGAATAGAATAGTTGGTAACATATTGCTAATAGGAGTTGTCGTTTTATGTGGGGCAGTAGGCTGCGCAAAAAAGGCTGTACCAGTAAAAAGCACGGAGAATGTTGCTGTTGATTATTCTGATGATTTATCTAAATATAGAATTAACCAAGAAGTACCTAAGACTACTAATTATTCAGAAGGGCAAGAAGTTTTGAAGAATGAGGCAATTCTAACTGAAGATGATATCTCTGCTGAATTGAATGTTGTTCTCGATTCTATTGCAACTAAAAATAAGGCGCTAGGCTATATGCCCGGGTATACAATTTTGGTTTATTCTGGAACTTCACGTACTGAAGCAGATAGAATCAGGAATAAGCTTTTTGATATTGTGGGGGCTCAAAATGTTCCTCCATTGCAGTATGTCTTGCCAACTTACTTCGTAAAGATTGGTCAATTTCATGAGCAAATTGAAGCACAGCCATTGTACTTGGAAATAAGGTCTTATTATCCAAACTCGACAATTGTGCCTGAGAAATTCGAAGTAGAAGATGAGCCTAAAGAAGACAATTAGGGAACTTGCGAAAGCATATGCTCCTAATGTTGTTCAGCTTAGAAGACATATTCATGCCAACCCAGAACTTTCGTACAAGGAATTTGAGACAGCAAAATTTGTTTCAAATGAATTAAAGAAGATTGGTCTTGATCCCATAGAAGGTGTAGCAAAAACAGGAGTAACTGCACTTATTGAGGGAAAAAATCCTTCAAAACATACCATGGCACTTCGAGCGGATATGGATGCATTGCCTATCCAAGAAGCCAATGACATTTCTTATAAGTCAAAAAATGAAGGTATAATGCACGCATGTGGCCATGATGTGCATACCTCGTCATTGTTAGGCGTAGCTAGGATCTTAAATGACCTTAAAGACAAATTTGAAGGAACAGTTAAGTTGATCTTCCAACCTGGAGAGGAAGTAAATCCTGGAGGGGCTTCACTGATGATTAAAGCAGGAGTGCTTCAAAACCCTGCTCCTAATAAAATTTTTGGCCAGCATGTGATGCCATTTATTCCGACTGGTAAAGTTGGTTTTCGAGAAGGCATGTACATGGCAAGCGCGGATGAAATTTATATGACAATAAAGGGCAAAGGTGGTCACGCGGCATTGCCTGACAAAGTAATAGACCCCGTCTTAATCACCTCGCATATTATTATTGCGCTACAACAAATTGTAAGCAGAAACGCTGATCCAAAATTACCGACTGTTTTATCTTTTGGTAATGTACAGGCCAATGGTGCTACCAATATTATACCCGATGAAGTAAAAGTTGCCGGTACCTTCAGGGCTTTAAATGAGGCATGGAGAGCCGATGCCCATAATAAGATGAAAAAAATGGCTGAAGCCATTGCTGATGGGATGGGAGGTTCTTGTGAATTCGAAATTTCTAAAGGCTATCCGTTTTTGGTTAACGATCCTGAGACCACCAAAAGAGCGAGATTGTCAGCAGAAGACTATTTGGGCGCGGAGAATGTGGTTGACCTTGATTTGTGGATGGGTGCTGAGGACTTTGCCTTTTATAGCCATGAAATTCCAGCTTGCTTTTATAGACTGGGAACAGGCAATGAAGAGAAAGGCACTGCAAATGGGGTGCATACACCAAATTTCAATATCGATGAAGATGCGCTTGAAATTAGTATTGGATTGATGAGCTGGATTGCGATAAACGAGTTAAAAAATTAAAGATTTTTAGACAAAAAGAAAGGCCAGTCAAAGTTGACTGGCCTTTCTTTTTTAAGAGTTTAGGATAACTACATGTCCTCATCATCGTGCCCAAAATCTCCTCTGATCGCTTCACTTACATTAATGATGTGATCACCGAGCTTCTCAGCAGAGAAGAACAAGTCTTTATAAATAATCCCTGAATGTACATCGTACTCTTTTTTCTCAGTAGCCTTAAGGTGTTTCTTTCTTAATTTACCTTTAAGCTCATTGATTTCATTTTCGATTCTTACCGCCTCTTCAATATTAAGCGATGCTCCATAAGGACTATCCAAATTAGACTTCATAGCAGCTAAGGCATCGTCTACTAGTTTAAATATTTTAGCAATGTTCTCATGTTGTTTTTCACTGAAACTTAGTTTCTTTTTATTTCCAATTTGAATGTCTTTAGACATTCTTAAAATAATGTCAGCAGTTCTTTCAAGGTCACTCGAGATACTTAATATAGACCTTACTTTTATAGAAGCATCTTCGGTCATCTGTTGTTCAGCAATTTTTACTAGGAAACTCGCTATGTTTTCCTCGATTTCATCGGTCATGGTTTCATACCTCTCAATTTTTTCTCTGTATTTAGAGCGCTTACTTTCATCAGCTTCTTTCAATTGTTTTTTGAGGTATTCCATCATTTTGATACATAGGTCTCCGAATTTCGTTGTCTCTTTCTGCGCCTCTACAATTGAGACTTCCGCAGTCATAGCACCAGCACCAGCACCTATATAGGTCAAATTAAATGCTTCGTCTTCATCACCTTTAGATGTGACTAGCCTAATCGCTAGTTTGACTAATTGAGGCACAAACCAAATCATTATTAGCACATTCAAAAAGTTGAATATGGTATGGAATATTGCTAGCGTAAACTTGTCAGCTTCGTCACCGGTTGGTGCCGGCCAAACTGAATGGATTGCATCAAGGAAATAGGGCAATAATATTACCATCCACGTCACACCAATAATATTGAACATGGAGTGAATTTTGGCTGATCTTTTAGCATGAACATTGCCAATTAATGCCGCAAGTTCAGCTGTAATGGTTGTTCCTATATTTTCACCTAAGACCATAGCAGCCCCTATTTCTATCGGCAAACCATTCATACATAGGACAATGGTGAGGGACATGGCCGCACTGGAAGACTGAACAATAATAGTTAGAAGTGTACCCGCTCCGACAAACATTAATCTTGTTAAAAGACCAGGATTACTGTAGTCAGCCAGGAATGCAATTACTTCAGGATTATTTTTTAAATCAGGAACAGCTCCTTTTAAAGCATCGAGCCCCATAAACAATAAGGCAAATCCAATCATGAATTCTGCCCAATTCTTTAAATTTTGCTTTTTAGAAAACATCATTGGCATTGCAAATGCCAAAATTGGTAGTGCAATGGCAGAAATTTTCACCTTGAAACCAATTAATGAAACAAGCCAAGCGGTTATTGTAGTTCCAATATTGGCTCCCATCATTATGCCGGCAGACTCTACTAGTGATATTAAGCCTGCATTCACAAAGCTCACCGTCATTACCGTAGTAGCAGAGGACGATTGGACAATTGCAGTAATTAAAAATCCAGTAAGTACTCCGGTGTATCTGTTGGAAGTCATTGTTCCCAAAATGTTCCGAAGATTATTACCGGCAGCTTTTTGAATTCCTTCACTCATAACCTTCATTCCGTAAATGAAGAAGCCTAGTGCACCTAAAAGCTCTAATACATTTAGTAATCCATATTCCATAGTTGTAATATACTGATTATTGTCAGTTTAAGCGGTTGATTTTCAGCGGTAAAAATAGAGATAGTTTTTGTAAACGGAAGATTAAGTTTTTGTTAACTCCATGCTAAAAATGTAAAGAAGGCTTAACAAATGAATGACATTAAGGAAATCTATTTAAGAGGCCGATTTAATAAGTTTGCATTTACATTTAGATCAATTAAATAGTGTTGTCGATATCCCTAATGGAGAACGAAATTTTGGATGATAATAAGAACAGGCCAATCGTAAGTAGGTTTGTGCTAATTATCATGTCTTTGGCACTATTCTTTTTTGCCTTGAACCTGATGGTGGCTTCACTCTCAGATTATGCAGCCAATTTTGAGGAAAGTATCCTATCGTATGCCATCGATCCTTTCGTAGGGCTATTTATAGGACTTTTATTAACGGCAATAATTCAGAGCTCGTCCACCACAAGTACAATGGTTGTCGCTTTAGTGGCCACTAATACTATTTCAATTGAAGAAGCAATTCCCATAATCATGGGTGCCAATATTGGTACAACACTTACTAGTACAATTGTTTCACTCGGATTCGTATCGGATAAAAGGGCTTTTAGAAAAGCTGTTTCTGCGGGTGTTATTCATGATTTTTATAATATAATCTTGGTCCTTATTCTTTTCCCGCTGGAATATTTTTATGGTTTATTGTCGAAACTCTCATTGCAGATAAATGAATTGATTATTGGGCAATCAGCATTCAGTTCTGGAAATGAAGTGAGTAAAGTGATGGACTTCGGTATAAGTAATGGAATTGTAAGTTTAATAAACAATAATATTATTTCACTTGTTGTTTGTTTTGCCCTATTATTCATCTCAATAAAGTTATTGACCAATGTAATAAGAAAGACGGTTATTGGGGGGTCTAAGAATAAACTAAGAAAGTTTGTTTTTAATAAACCCTTCAAATCATTTGGTTGGGGTGTTCTCATTACGGCTGCAATACAATCTAGTTCGGTATCTACCTCTTTATTAGTGCCATTAGTGGCTACAGAAAAAATTAGACTTAAGCATGCCTTTCCTTTTATTATTGGTGCCAATCTTGGGACCACGATTACCGCATTAATTGCTGCAAGCTTCAATTCTGAAATTGCAATGAGCATTGCAATAGCTCATCTAATTTTTAATCTCTTTGGTGCAGTATTGTTTATGACAACTTCGATTCTGAGAAATGTGTTTGTCAATTTCATAAAGAAATTCAGCATTGTAATGACGGGGAATAGACTTATTGGTCTTGGCTATATCCTTGTTATGTTTTTCCTCCTGCCATTCATTTTGATAACAGTACATAAAGGATTGGTAAAGAAAGATGGTCCAACTGCAGTGGTGCACGAACAAAGTTATATTGTGGAAAAAATAGAGTAAAAAAATTTATATAATCATGTAAAGCTTTCTTTACATTAACTAAATACAATTATTATAACTAAAGTACCATGACTCTCAAATACAAAAACCCAATTAAAATTAAACCATTTGTCACATTTTTGACAATAGCATTACTGCCTTTGTTGACTATAAACATGAATGCTCAGGACAAAACGAAAAGTAAATTTGGCAAAGGAATTCAGGTAGTTGCAGAAGACTCATCTTTTGCAATGAAGTTTAGCACTAGATTCCAGTCATTGTATGTTGGTGAATACGATTATGATTCAAAAGAATATAATGATGGGTTTTTGATAAGAAGGGCACGTTTAAAGTTCGATGGTTTCGTATATGACCCTTCAATAGTTTATAAGATAGAACTAGGAATTTCAAATAGAGACCATGGTGGAGGTAATATTGCTGAAGCGGGGTATTCTCCTAGGATCATTTTGGATGCCGTTATTAAATGGAATTTTCATAAAAATTGGACGGTCTGGTTTGGGCAAACTAAGTTGCCAGGAAATAGAGAACGAGTTGTGTCATCTCAAAAGCTTCAATTTGTGGATCGTTCATTAGTGAATTCAAGGTATAATATTGATCGAGATATAGGGATCCAACTGAGACATAAGAATAAAATAGGAGCGAAGGGAGTGATGAAACAAATTTTTTCTATATCTGTTGGTGAAGGTCGAGATATTATTGTACCAAATATTGGTGGCTATGATTATACAGCAAGGTTGGAGTATTTGCCTTTTGGTGAATTTGCCAGTAAAGGTGATTATTTTAGTTCTGACCTTAGTCGCGAGAAAACACCTAAGCTTGCAATTGGAGCTTCTTATGACCTAAACAAAGGTGCTTCCAGACAACGAGGCCAATTAGGAAGATTTATGATTAACGGAGACGGTTCCATAGTCACCAATGACTTGTCGACAGTTTTTGTGGATGCAATGTTCAAATACAAAGGTTTCTCTTTCTTAGGAGAATATGCTAATAAGGTGGCAGCTGAAAATAAAGTGGCGATCAAGGAAGATTTGTCAACTATAAAATACCTAACAGGTGACGGTTTGAATTTACAAGCCGGTTATCTTTTTAAAAATAATTTTGAGATTGCAGGAAGATACACAACTGTAGCGCCTGATGATTTGGATTTCTCTGGTGTTGGTGAAGAAAAGCAGTATACACTAGGTTTTTCAAAATACATTGTTGGTCATAGTTTGAAGGTACAAAGTGACATTATATATGCCGATAGATTTTCTAACAGCAACAAATTGTATTATAGATTCCAAGTTGAAGTAGCGTTTTAAGAGAATTGTTTGAAAGACTATGCTAATAGTCAATGATTGGCGAAAAAATAATCTGAAGTACTCAATATTGAGTACTTCTTTTTTAACTTCAATTTCTTAAATCAGAAAGAATTTGAAATTATTCGATATTGATAAGCTATTGGATACCCTTACGGGATATCTAGAGACGAAACTTGAGATCTTTAAATTGGATCTTAAAGAGGAAATTGCCTCCATAATATCAAAAATAATAATATACCTTATCATTGGCCTACTTGGAATTATCGCTTTGGCCTTTACATTGTTAGCAGTCGCTGAATTTTTAAATGATTATTTCGAAAGTAGCTATATAGGCTACCTTATTAACGTTGGCTTTCTGGTGATTACAAGTGGCTTGCTCTATCTGAGAAAAGATAAACTAGGCCAAGCAATTTGGGAACAAATTGACAATGACGACCAAGTATTAAAAAAAGAAGATGAAGAGTAGAAAAGAAGCTTTAATACAGTCTCAAAAAAAAATTAAAGAGTCATTGGAAAACCAGATCACCGATATTCAGGAGAATTTTACTGAGGTGGGTAAAAAAGCACTTCTGATTGGGGGGAGTCTGGCTGGCGTTTATGGCTTAATTACTTTAATCAATGGCAAAGGGAAAAAGAAAAAGTTAAAGAAAATAACTAGTCAAGGACAGTCACCAACACAAATACCAACACCAATAGTAAAAACAAAAAAAGTCAAACACAGCGAGCCATTATTGAGTAGTGCGCTAAAGGAACAGGCTATTGTTTTCTTATTGGGTATTGTTACTCAGAAGCTCACTAAGTTCTTGACAGAGCTTGAAAAAGAAGATACCACCGATGGTGCTAAATAAAATTGTTGCGGACGCTAGAAAGGGGGTTAAATCTTTAGCTGTCCTAATCGACCCGGATGATTTTGATGAGTCGGGTCTCGCTGATTTAGTAAACATTGCACTTCAATTTAAAGTTGACTATTTTTTCATTGGTGGAAGCCTGGTGGCGTCTGGTGAAATAGGAACAGTAGTTGAACACATAAAGTCTTGTTGTGAGGTGCCAGTTGTTTTATTTCCTGGCAATGCAATTCAAATTCATGCTGGAGCAGATGCTATTTTGTTCTTGTCCCTAATATCGGGTAGAAATCCAGAATTATTAATTGGTCAACATGTTGTTTCAGCACCCATCCTTAAAAGAAGCAATTTGGAAGTGATTTCAACTGGGTACATGTTGATCCATTCAGGTAAGCCTACAAGTGTTACTTATATGAGTAATACGCAACCCATCCCTAGTGACAAATCAACGCTTGCTGTAAGTACGGCTTTGGCAGGAGAGATGCTTGGTCATTCTTTAATATACATGGATGCAGGGAGTGGTGCAGAGAAGCCTATACCAAGTAAAATGATTAGGCAGGTACGAGCCAATGTAAGTTTACCTATGATAATAGGTGGTGGACTGACTAATGCGACTAAAGTTAAAGGTGCAATAGAGGCCGGAGCTGATTTGGTTGTAATTGGCAATGGGGCACAAAAAAACCCCAATCTGTTGATTGAGGTTTCTAGAGTTATTAAGAATTATAATGAGTAATTAAACATTAATTAAACTCTCTCTTCTTCTCATTTTACCTGCTGGAATTCCAAACATCATTTTAAATCTTCTACAGAAATAAGCCGTGTCCTTATATCCAATTTCTCTTCCAATATCTCTAATGCTCTTTTTCGTTGTTCTTAAAAGTTCAACTGCTGCTTCCATTCTCTGGTACTCAATATAATCTTGAGGATTTATTCCTGTAAGCATTTTGAAATATTGACCTACATAATCTTCAGAAACATTAGCCACATTTGCTAACACTTTGTTCGAAAGATCACCTCCAATGTTCTTTTTGATATAAGCAAAAATATCTATGAGTCGCGGATCTTTGAAGTAGGTACTGTTGGTTACTAGCTGTTCGACAAAAAGTCTATTATCTAGGATATATCTAATTATTTCAACAACAAGGTATTCAGTATTCACCTTGATAATTCTATTCTTACCAGGCTTAGTTGAATTTGTTTCGTCAATGATAGTTCTTATCAATGACTCAAGCACTTTGCTATTTCTTATGGCAAAAGGAGTAATATTTAATGAAGAAAAGAAATTTACAGAATCAAACACCTTTGCTTCAAACATTACTTGGCTATATCCATCAACATCAAAATCATTGATCTCTGATTCGCTAGCATTCTGCAAGTATTTTTTCTTATTAGAAGTGAAATCTTCACTAGAAACCACTGGGGCAGTGATTGAACCGTAAGAAATATTCACTGATTTCCCACCGGGAATAAAAAGCATATCTCCTTCAGATATCTTTTCCTGCTCCTCACCAAAAAACACGTCTCCATTATTTACAACGAAAATAGTATTCTCAACATCGTAGTAATTTTCAATAGTGATTGGCTTGGCCACTTTCATGTTCCGGCTTTTGATATACCGGACACCTAATGACTCAATAATTTTATTGTAGTCTTCCATACTTTACATTTATTTGAATAAGTTTAACACACACACTGCACAAAACTAAGATTTTGTGAATCTAATCCAAATGGAATTGAGTGATGGCTAGAATTATTATACTAACGACAAAAAAAAATGGATTTTATTGCGATTTAAGCAGCTCTCTTGAAATGACTATTTTCTGTATTTCAGAGGTGCCCTCATAGATTTGGGTAATCTTGGCATCTCGCATTAATCTTTCGACATGGTACTCCTTTACATAACCATAGCCACCATGAATTTGTACAGCCTCAACGGTCGTATCCATAGCAACTTGAGAAGCAAATAACTTAGCCATAGCACTGGCCTTTCCAAAGTCTTTTTTCTGATCTTTTAAAGTTGCTGCTTGAAGGCAAAGCAATCTGGCGGCATCAATATTGGTGGCCATATCAGCTAATTTAAATTGGATGGCTTGGTGCTGAGAAATAGGCTTTCCAAAGGCTTTTCTTTCCTTACTATAGGCAAGTGCTAATTCATATGCACCAGAGGCAATTCCTAATGCCTGTGAGGCGATTCCTATACGTCCTCCGTTCAATGTGCTCATGGCAAATTTGAAGCCGAATCCATCTTCACCAATTCTATTTTCTTTTGGAACTTTAACGTCTTGGAACATTAATGAATGCGTATCAGAACCACGAATCCCTAATTTATCTTCTTTTTTACCCACGATGAAACCATCCATTTCTTTCTCAAGAATTAGGCAATTTATACCTCGGTGACCTTTGTCCCTGTCTGTCTGTGCGATTACAAGATAGACCGAAGCACTATTTCCATTCGTAATCCAGTTTTTGGTACCATTTACTAGGTAATGGTCACCTTTATCTTCGGCTGTAGTTTGTTGAGAAGTTGCATCTGAGCCTGCTTCCGGTTCAGACAGACAAAAAGCCCCTATTTTCTCCCCACTTGCTAATGGCTTAAGGTACTTTTCTTTCTGAGCTTCGTTACCATATTTTTCAATACCCCAACAGACTAGGCTGTTGTTGACGGACATGCATACAGAAGCAGAAGCATCCACTTTGGAAATTTCCTCCATGGCCAGTGCATAGGACACGGAATCCATACCACCGCCATTGTATTTGGGATCTACCATCATTCCCATAAAACCCAATTCACCCATCATGCGGACCTGATCCACTGGAAATTTCTGATGTGTGTCACGTTCAATTACACCTGGTAAAAGCTCTGTTTGAGCAAACTCTCTGGCGGCTTGTTGGACAGCTAACTGTTCCTCTGATAATTCAAAATTCATATGTTATTTCTTTACAAACGAATGTTAGGCAAAAGTAAGGTTTTTGGATAATAATCAATCACCTCCAACCATCATTGAAGCATAATAAATTAGCATTGCAAGAGAGCCCAAAGCTGCTACTAAATAAGTTCTTGCCGCAGCGTTTAAAGCGTCTTTTGCCATTTCATGTTCTTCGCCTGTCACGATATTTCTTTCATCAATCCATGCTAGCGCTCGTTTCGATGCATCATATTCAACGGGTAACGTTATAAATGCAAAAAGCGTGAATATAAAATAGCAGCCCACTATTACCGGAATGGCATATTCCCATGGGAACATTCCTAATGCAAATGAGCCAATAAGCATGGCCATAAATAGAAAATTAATTACCCTTCCACTGGCATTTTGTATCGGCACTAAAGTTGAACGCATTTGAAGCGGAGCATAAGCCTTTGCATGTTGAATGGCGTGTCCACATTCGTGAGCAGCTACCGCAGCAGACATGACAGAGTTTCCTGCATATACGTCAGGGCTTAGGTTGACAGTTTTGTCAGCAGGGTTGTAATGGTCAGTCAAACGACCTTGCACCGAAACAACATTTACATCGTAAATCTGATTATCGCGTAACATTAATTCCGCAACCTCTTTACCCGTTAGCCCCTTGCTAAGCCCAATTTTAGCGTATCGTTTGAATTTACGTTTTAGGCTTTGCTGAACAACAATGCTTACAATCATGATTCCAATAATCAATATCCAATACATATAGCTTCCTTTTAATTTTTAATTTTTTCAATTAATGTTGTTGTGGAATATCCGTCAACAAGATTGATGGTTTTGACTTCGCCACCATTATTTAACACGGTTTGTGCACCTACAATGTTCTCAATAGAATAGTCTTTCCCTTTAACCAGAATGTCAGGCAGCAAATATTCAATTAATTTCTCTGGAGTTTCCTCATTAAAAACTGTAACACCATCAACAAATTGTAAAGCCGCTAACATACGAGCACGCGCTTCTTCATTATTAATTGGTCTATTTTCGCCTTTTAAGATTTTGACAGAAATGTCAGCGTTTAGTCCAATAACCAGCCTGGTTCCTAATGCTCGTGCTTTTTCTAAATAGTCGATATGGCCGAGGTGTAAAATATCAAAACATCCATTCGAAAAAACTACCTTTTCTCCATCGGATTGCCACTTAATAACGCGCGTTTTAAGTTCAGATTGAGTGACTATTTTATTATTACTTTCCTTCAATGATATTTTTCCTTTTCCTAAAATTAAGGATTAATAAACTTACGAACCCTAATAATATCACCATGACTAATTGTGATCCATGTGATATCAAAGCAAAAACGAATCCATCATTGTATTCTATGCCATAAACGACTAATACTCCTGCCACAAAAAATTGATAAGCCCCTATTCCGTTATTGACGGGTGCGGCCATACCAAGACTGCCCATTACAAGGACGGCCAAACCGGCCATTAATGTCATATCGGCAGTCGGAGCAAAGCCAAATGAAATTACATAAAGCATTAAAAAGTAGAGGGCCCAAATTGCCAAAGTTGACAACCAAAATTGAAATTGTTTTTTAACCTTGGTTATGGTGATTATTCCGGCACCTATATCAGATGTAAATTTGCCGACACGGTAGACCAATGACGATTCTGAACCACCTGTTTTTGATTTCTTAATTAGAATTACTAGAGCGATGAAGCCAATTAGCCCGGCTACTAATAAGTAAGGCCAATTTGTCTCTAAAAAAGGCAGTTTGTCGCTAGCGAAATTGGTAAAGTAATCACCTACTATATCAAATTGATTTACAAGAAGAAAAAGGGCTAAAAGTCCTAACATTAGCAGGTCTGTCAATCTATCAGTGATCACCGTTCCTAAAGAAAACGAGACTGGAATTTTATATTCATTTTTAAGTACTGTACACCTGGCCAATTCACCTAGCCTAGGAATTGCCATGTTTACTAAATAGCAAACCATGATAGCGAGATAGGTAGTGAATATTTTTGGCTGATAGCCCCCTGTATTGAGTAAGAGGGTCCATCGATAAGCCCTGATGAAATGGCTTAAAATTGAAAGCGCAATGCTTAAAAATATCCAGCCAAATTTAAAATCTATTAGTGCAGGCCAGACTTTATTCCAATCAAAATCTTTAGAGATTTCTAGCAGTACAAATCCGGTTATGATTATTGATATAACGAGCTTTAATATGTCCTTTAAACTTACTTTCAACAGGCTTAGTTTAATCGATTATTAATGTCAGGAAATATTATTTGTGGCGTATGGTTTTTTGCGTCTTCAAAATCCATTGTCCCGTAAGATACTATTATAATAATATCCCCAACTTGAACTTTACGTGCTGCTGGGCCATTGAGACAAACTGTTCCAGAGTCTTTCTCACCCTTGATTACATACGTTTCAAATCGTTCACCATTATTGACATTGACAATTTGTACTTTCTCGTTTTCGATGATGTTGGCTCCTTGCATGAGTGCCTCATCTAAAGTAATGCTTCCGACATAATGTAATTCGGCTTGTGTTACTTTTACTCTGTGAATTTTTGACTTAAATACCTCTATCTGCATGTCTTCCTCTTCAAAAATCGACCGCGAAATTAAGAAATTATTGGAAGGTTATCGATTAATCTTACTTCTCCGACATTGACGGCTATACACAATGCCAATTCGTCAGAATCTAATGAGGTGACTTTGGTGAAATTTTTGGTTTCAACCAGCTCAAAATATTCTAATTCCATGCCCTCTTGTTCATTAAATATAGCTGCGATTTGTTTTTTAACGTTATCAACAGTCACTCCGTTCAATAATTCTTCTTTGGCAATATTTAAAGACTCAAAAATTACACCGGCCTTTGCCCTTTGATCAATACTTAACCTCACATTTCGAGATGACATTGCTAAGCCAGAGGCCTCCCTGATAGTGGGAACTTGAATTAATTTTACTGACAGTTTTTCTGAACGAATAAGGTTTTTCACAATATAATATTGCTGGAGGTCTTTTTGTCCAAAAAAGGCATAAGTAGGCTGTACAATTTTAAAGAATTTGGAAACGATAATACCTACGCCTTGAAAATGACCCGGGCGATGCTCTCCTTCAAGAATTGATTCCATTGAACCAAGGTTGACATGAGAATAGACCTGATCACTAGGGTACATTTCTTCATTCGAAGGAGCAAAAACAATGTCGCAGCCTTTTGAGCTTAAGAGTTCAAGGTCCTTATCAAGTGTTTTTGGATATTTGGCTAAATCAGAATTATTGTTGAATTGGGTGGGGTTGACAAAAATGGTAACGATGGTATGGTCACACATTTCGATACTTTTATCAACCAATGATAAATGCCCTTGGTGCAGCGCTCCCATAGTTGGCACCAATCCAATCACCTCATTTGACACATACAAAGGAGACAAGTTCTCCTTAAGTTCTATTATGGTGCTTATAAGCTTCATGTAAGAGTGTTATTCCAAGATTGCGAATAAACGATGTTTTTTAGAGTTATTCATGTTTTTCTGATTAAAAAACCGTAATTTTGTCGTCATTTTCAAATAGAAGGTTTCATTAAAATATCCTTTCAAATATGTCAAAATTTCGAATTCTATATGTAGCGAGTGAGATTAATCCATTTCTAGAGACATCGGCTGTAGCTGATTTTGTTAGAAAACTTCCGCAGGAAATGCAGGAACGAGGGATGGAAATCAGAATTTTGGTGCCACGATTTGGTTTAATCAATGAAAGAAAGAACCGTTTGCACGAAGTAGTGCGTTTATCAGGTATCAATATTGCAGTTGGTGAAGAAGAAAAGCCGTTAGTAATTAAAGTGGCGTCCATTCCGAATGCGAAACTTCAGGTATATTTTATTGACAACGAAGACTATTTCCACAGAAAGACCGTTTTCCATGACAAAGAAGATAACTTCTATGCAGATAACGATGAAAGAGCAATTTTTTTCTGTAAGGGCGTTCTAGAAACAGTTAAGAAGCTTGGATGGGCACCAGATATCGTGCATTGTAATGATTGGATGACAAGTTTGATTCCAATGTACCTTAAGACCACTTATAAAAACGATCCTATATTCCAAAACACAAAATCAGTTTTTACAATTTATAATAACGTGTTCACTCATAAGTTTAATAAGGACATGTTGGACAAGGTAAAAATGATGGACATTGAGGACAGCATGTTGGAGAACTTGAAGACAGCAGATTTTGCTGGATTCATAAAAACAGGTGCTGAGTATGCAGATGCAGTCATTAGGGCTGAAGAAGAAGCAGCAGAAAGCCTTGTTGGTTTGTTTGCTGAGATAGAAAAAGATAGGAAAATTGATACTATTGAAAAAGACGATAACTTTTTAGACTCATATTATAATTTATATAATGAACTTGTTGGATAAGAAACTAAGAATTAGCGGCATGGTCATGGCGCTGTTTCTTTTAATTTCTTGTGAAGAATCAGGCGATTTTGCGTTAGGCGATTTAGATGTTAGTCCTGTAGATTTCTTTTCAGAGAATATTGCAATTACATCATCTGTGTTATTAATTGATTCAATCCCAACGGATTCGAATGACAATATTTTAGTTGGATCTCTTGAGAATGATCAGTTTGGACATACCAATGCGCAAGGCTTTGCTAAACTTAATTTGAACAAAGAGCAATTAGTTGATATTTTAGATGATGCAGTTTTAGATTCTGCGCATATAAATTTGAAACTGAATTATATACACAATGATGAATTAAACGTCTTTGATATCATTATTGGCGCAATAGTACCTAATGAAATCCAAGATACAGTAACATATTATACCGATAGTCAAGTACCTAGAGTATTGATTGATAAAGAAAATGGAGGTCCAGTACAAATTGGGCGTGGAAGGTTTGACGTAGAAAGTTTGGATTCGGTGATTACATTAGACGTCAATGATGCATATGCTTTGAAATTATTTAATGACTTAAAAGCTAAGGATGAAAGGCTCGATGATCAAGAGAGTTTTGAAACCCAATACCTTGGAGGACTTGGTTTTCTTCCAGGAGAATTTAATACTGGCATGTTTGGCCTTGAGATGGTAGAAGAATCCAGTATGATATTGTATTTCCATCAAACATCACCCACAGGTACTGGTTTTATCAATTTTACTCAAGAATTAACCTTCCATGATGCGAAGCATTTTTATGTTTTGAATAATGATAAATCTGGATCAGAAGTGGAAGAAATTGTTGATCGCGCGACTGCTTATGAGCCTAGTAGCGGATTTAGGTATATTCAAGAGGGAAATGGAATTGTTACAAAACTTGATATTTCGGCTTTTAGTGATTTTGTAGAATCTAAACCTGATGTAATTGTTAATTTCGCAGACCTTGTTATTGGCCCCATTCAGCAACCTTTCAATTTGAATGACCAACCTCCTCAAACCTTGCTATTATATATTACAGATGATCAGAATACAATAATTAAGGATAGGAGTGTTTTTAGAGGAATTCAAAAGGATTCAGACTCTACAGTCGGCGTTATTGGTAGTTCAAATACAATAGCTTTGGATTATGACTCAGATACAAAGAGTTATAAAGGATCAATGACTTCATTCATCCAGTCCTATCATGCTGGCATTTTTAAACGCGATGAGATTGTATTGTTTACAAGTAATATGAATAGTTCACTCAATGGCCTAGTATTGGACCCAGAAAATATTGAATTGAAAGTATTCTATTCTGAGCTTAAATAGCGCGCCAAGATTGTTCTATCTTTATCGTAACCCAAAATTAAATTTATGTGTGGTATTGTAGCTTATATTGGTAAAAGAGAGGCCTATCCAATTGTCATCAAGGGACTCCAAAGACTAGAGTACAGAGGGTATGATAGTACAGGCGTAGCGCTTATCAATGGTGATTTAAATATTTACAAAAAGAAGGGAAAAGTTGCTGACTTAAGGGCAAGCTTAGACGAAGGCAGCTTAAAAAGTAATATTGGTATTGGGCACACAAGGTGGGCTACACATGGTGAGCCTAATGATACTAATGCGCATCCTCATTTGTCTCAGTCAGGTAATTTGGCCATGATACATAATGGAATTATTGAGAACTATGACTCAATAAAAACAGACCTTATTCAGAAAGGATACAAGTTTACGAGTGAAACAGATTCTGAAGTTTTTATCAATTTTGTTGAGGATATCTTTAAAAACAATAATGTTGACCTCTCTGAGGCGGTTAGATTAGCGTTAAATAAAGTTGTCGGAGCATATGCCATAGCCATTATCTCAAAGGAAAACCCAAACCTTTTAATTGCGGCTAGAAAAGGTAGTCCGTTAGTAATAGGTCTTGGTAAGGATGAATTCTTTTTGGCTTCTGATGCAACGCCAATAATAGAGTACACTAATGAAGTTATCTATCTAGAAGATCAAGAAATTGCAATCATTGAGGACAATAACCTGACAATTAAAAATATTGAGGATGTAAAACAGACGCCTTACATCCAAACTGTTGACATGCAATTGGAGGCCATTGAAAAAGGTGGTTATGACCATTTCATGCTTAAGGAGATCTTTGAACAGCCAAAATCAATTGGAGATTGTTTAAGGGGAAGACTGAAAGCTAATGATGGAAAATTGGTGTTGGGAGGTATCCATGATTATGCGAATAAAATTCTAAATGCTGATAGGATTCTAATCATTGCTTGTGGTACATCTTGGCATGCTGGACTGGTGGCAGAATACATTTTTGAAGAATTCTGTCGAATCCCTGTTGAAGTGGAATATGCTTCAGAGTTTAGGTATAGAAACCCTGTTGTGCGAGAAAAGGATGTCGTTATAGCCATTTCTCAATCCGGAGAAACTGCTGATACTTTAGCAGCAATTGATATGGCCAAACAAAAAGGTGCTACTATTATTGGTATTTGTAATGTGGTAGGTTCCTCAATTCCAAGAGCAACACATGCGGGTTCATATACACATGCTGGACCAGAAATTGGTGTGGCGAGTACGAAAGCATTTACAGCACAAATTTCTGTGCTGACAATGATGGCATTAATGATTGCCGAAAAGAAAGGCACTATCGCGCAAAGTCTTTATCGTGAATTGTTACTCGAGTTAGAAGCGATACCATCTAAGGTGGCAAAAGCATTGGATTTAAATCCAAAAATCGAATATATCTCTGAGTTATTTAAGGATGCATCTAACTTCCTTTATTTGGGTAGAGGCTATAACTTCCCAGTGGCCCTTGAAGGAGCACTTAAATTAAAGGAGATCTCTTATATCCATGCAGAAGGATATCCGGCTGCTGAAATGAAACATGGACCGATTGCATTAATTGATGAGAACATGCCTGTTGTGTTTATTGCAACGAAGGACAGCTCATATGAAAAAATAGTATCCAACATTCAAGAAGTTAAGGCTAGAAAAGGAAGGGTAATTGCGATCGTTTCGGAAGGTGATACCGAAGTGGCGAAACTGGCTGAGTTTACTATTGAAGTGCCTCATACACATGAAGCGCTCATGCCGTTAATTTCTGTGATACCAATGCAGTTGCTTTCTTATCACATTGCTGTTATGAGAGGCTGTAATGTAGACCAACCAAGGAATTTGGCCAAGTCGGTAACAGTAGAGTAGGTTTATGGGTTGATAAACCTTACCCCTATAAATGGGTGGTAAAGTTCTCATTATCAATTATTACCACCAACCTTTGGGAGTCAAATTATAGTGAATACCAAGAGTATTTATTCAACAGAATTTGTAAATATAAAGAGTGTTTTCTTACCCCTATTGGGTATAGAAAGATATCTCAAATCTTTAACCAGGAGGGGTTAAAAACACCACGAGGGAGTACCTTTAAGAACAACCATGTTCACTCCATTTATAAGAAAGGTAAGATTCGAGAGGAACGAATCAATCGTGAGGATGTTGTTATTATAACTAACCCCATTATTGAAATATTTTAAAAAACTAGTTAATATGGGAAGGTTTTTGAGTAAATCATAAAAGAAAATATGAAATGGATAATAACCTACTTACTACTTATCTTTATAAAGGTTTAATATATCAAGAAGACGTCAAAATGACGTCTTGATGACGATAGTGTTTTGAATAGATAAAGATATTTTTGAATAATGAAATTAGGAAGTAAAATTAAGGAACTGAGAAAAAAGTATGGGTTAACACAAGTTGACCTTTCTGAAAAATCAGGGTTATCGTTGAGGACAATTCAGAGGATTGAAAACAATGAAAACAAACCATCTGTATATTCATTAAGAATGATAGGTGAAGTTCTTAATTATAAGTTTAATCTAAAAAAATTTAATATTATGAGAAATATTTTTGAAAAAGAGAACAGAAATTATTTAATCCTAATATTAGGACTAATTTCTTTTTCTATAGGAGGTTATTTTTATTATTCAAAACAGTTAGATAATTATGTTGAAGTTGTTGACATGAAAATGGAGTCTAATAAAATTGAGGACTTTCTCAACTTTGAATGGGACAGTATGAAAGAGATTGTAAGTTTAGATTCAGATAAAGAAATTGTGGTAAGGTTAATGTATTCAAACAAAGACTCTATTTCATCAGGAATTAACAATTTTGACCTCAATTATAAGTTAACAGAAAGTAATTTTGAGGAAGATATTAGAACAATTGAAAATCAAATACAAAAGTTAAACTCAATAAAATTTGAATAAAAAATAAAAGGTAAGGTTAATCAACCCATATTATTAAACCACTACTGTGGAGTGAGGTTTGATAGTTTTCGGATGGCTTTTATATGGAATAAATAAATTTTCTAAAAAAATATTTTAAATTAAAGATTCTCCATTTTCATCAGTTGTTAAAATCTCTGTCATATAATTTAAAAAAGGTCTAATAGTCTTTATTGCTTTTTCAATTTTATTGATAAATTTTTTGTCAAATACTTCAACGTCTGCATAAGAAATTTTAAAAACAAACTGCTTTTTACGAATTAAGTCTATGTCTGGATGGTTTTTGTCAAAATTTCTTGGTGCAGTTTTGAGTTCGCTTCCCTCAAGGGCACCCCAAACAGAATAAATTTCTTTGGAGCTAATTATATCTCTAAATTCCTTGGTATCATGTAAAAATTCTTTGCGTATTCTATATAAATCTTTTGAGTTTGGATCCCAAAATCCACATGCTAAAAAATTATTACTTGGTGAAACATGTAAATAATATCCTCCTCTTAACTGAGGTTTTACACGATTCCAATACAGTCCAAAATGAGTTTTAAAAGGGGTCTTATCTTTAGAAAATCTTATGTCCCTATAAATTCTAAATAGTTTAAAACGATCTATATTATCAAATTCATTTAACCGATCTTTTAATTCTTCTCCAAAGGCTTTGATTTCAAATTCTAATTCTTTGAATTTAGATTTGTTTTCTGAAAACCAATCACGATTATTATTTTTTTTTAATTTTTTAAAAAAACTTACGGAACTTGATAATACCATAAACTAGTTAATTACTATCAATAAAATTATATAATAACTCTAAGCTTTCAAAAGGCCTCTCTTCCATTGGGATATGACCTGTTTTTTTCATTATATCAACTCTTGAGATAGGAATAAATTTTTCAAATAGAACAGCATTTTCAACTGGAATCCAAGCGTCTTCATTGCCCCATAAAATTTGTGTTGGTGCAGTAATTAATTGCAATCGACTAGTATAATCTTTAGGTTTAAGTGCAGAACGAGAGATAAAAGATTCTCTATTATTTTCTCTCAAAATCATATCGCGATAAGTGTCTATTTTGTTATTAGTGAGTTTACTTTTATCATAATAAACTTCCTTCAAAGTGTTTTTAACAAAAAATCTAGGAGTAACGTACCTCAAAATATCTTTTATGATTGGGGCTCTGGCTAATTTAAAAACGAGTGGGCTATCATCATTTTTATTAGAAAATCCACCTGGA
>Ga0209223_10000743_pt1 | contig 37414 bp, 27 predicted proteins | sample COG_06_FD_184750 | JGI IMG/M metagenome (GOLD analysis project Ga0209223, IMG submission 184750) | Pelagic Microbial community sample from North Sea - COGITO 998_met_06 (SPAdes) (version 2) | ecosystem: Environmental > Aquatic > Marine > Neritic zone/Coastal water | place: Helgoland, sampling...
TAAAATGTTTGAAAAACTTTGGTTTGATTATGTGCATGATTCCTGCAAAAGCGAAAAAACCTGCAAATACAAACTTCAAAATTGTTACAAACATATCCATGTTTATGGTTTTACAGGTGCGTTGTTGTATAAATATTTGTCCATCAAATAGATGATACTGGCCATGGAAGCACTTCCTAGTTCAAGTTCACGTTTGTTTACTTTGTCAAACGTATCGATGGTTGAATGGTGATAATCGAAATAACGTTGACTATCGGGTCTGTATCCAACTAAGGTAACTGCTTCACCTTTTAATGGAGAAATATCGGCACCACTTCCACCTTTTTCGATATCATGCAGTCCATAAGGCGACAATAGTTTTTTCCAACTTACTAATAAGCCTGTGTTTGCATCATTGGCATCAATGGTAAACCCTCTTGGTGTATGACCACCAGCATCCGATTCTAATCCGCCAATATGATTCTCTTTGTTCACTTTTGCCAAACGTGCATATTCTTTAGCACCACGAGTTCCATTTTCTTCATTCATAAAGAAGACTACTCGTAGAGTATTTTTAGGTTTGATATTGTTCTTTTTAAATAAGTAAGCCACTTCTAACGATTGTACAATTCCTGTTCCGTCATCATGCGCCCCATCGGCTAAATCCCAAGAATCTAAATGACCACCAACCACCATGACATTCTCTGGTGTTTCAGAACCTTTAATTTCCCCTACCACATTAAAAGAAGGAGCATCTGGTAGTGTCTCACAGCTTTGTTTGAAGTAAAATTTTAAGCTTGGGTTCTTCTTTAAATCTTCACTCAAAATATTCGCAGCTCTAGAGCTAATTGCTGCAGTTGGAATGTAGTGTTCTTTTGCAACATCGCCGTAACTCATAGTTCCGGTGTGTGGATAATCGTCTACACCATTGGTCATTGAACGAACAATAACTCCTTTGGCTCCAAAGACACCGCAAACTGCAGCTCCTTGTACTCGTTGTCCAACGCAACCTCCATAAGCACGGAATGTATTGATTAATGTATTATCAAAAGGGCGATTGAAAAACACAATCTTACCTCGTAGTTTTTCACCTAGTTCTTCGGCTTCTTTTAAACTATGTACTTCAATAACTTCTGCGGTAACTCCATTTTTTGGAGTAGCTATTGAAAACCCTAAAGCAGCAATCGGTACATTTTTCTTTTGACCATTTACGGTATAATTAGCTACTTCTTTTTCACCACGAACCCAATGAGGCACCATAACAGGTTGTAGCCATACTGAATCTAAGCCTACTTCTTTCATTAATGCTTCTCCCCATTCAACAGCTTTTTTCGCTTCAGGTGATCCAGATAGGCGCCCACCAATATTGGAAGTTAAATCGCGTAACCATTCGTAGGATAGTCCTTCAGTTAAGGCTGAATTGAATAAATGTTTGATTTGGGTAGAGTCTACTTTTTCTTCTTTTGACAATGATAACGAAGTAGTTGTTGCAGATTCTTTTGTGTTGCAGGCAAATAAGATGCTCAATGCAAACAAGAACAATAGTTTTCTCATGATTAGTTGTAAATTTTAAAGATGCTAAATTTACATAAACTTTTAGAGACCTGTTTAATATGATCAAACAACTATTCCGATTTTAACGGAATTGAATTGATTGTTGGAATTCTTATTACTTTTTATCAACTTTCATTTCACTTTTCATTGAAAATGTTGTTGAAATATAACCAGTTAAATAGGGTATTATCAATCTTATCATTTTAGCTCTTTGTTCATCAGTTGTTATTGATTCTTTCGTTATAGATGTAGATTTCATCGCGAGTAAAATAAAATCATCTACTTTAACACGGTCAAATTCTAATCTATGTGCAAGTTGATTTCTTATAGAATTGAATTTTAATAATACATCGTAAGTGTTCATATAATCAGGTGTAATACCTAATATCTTTAATATGTCAACTTTGTGTTTAAAAGTGAAATTAGTTTTAGAAATGTTAATATCAGATTCTGACAATAATTCGATAATCTTATCCATATAATATTCTAAAAGAATATGACCTTTTAAAATTGCAATTTCAAGAGTACATTCATCAGGAATATTAGATTTTATTTTTTTAAGTAAATCATCAATAAATTCTTTATGCTCTTTTTTAATAGTATTCATTTTCTTCCTTATTTCTTATGATTTTTTAGAATTTAACCTTCCTTATTATTTGAAAAACAAACTTCAAACATTAATATTAAAAAGTATAGTAATCTTTATAAGATCAAGGTAATAAAAGAAAATAACAAAAAAGGGTGAGCCTTTATAAATCAAATTTTAGAACCTGATCAAAACTAATCGATTCCACTTAAAACATTTTGAGTTTTTTCTATTGTAGATCTGTATGTTCTTTTGTTCGTGCTGGTCATGTTTTGAGCTTCCTCAATTATTTGTTCTAACAGTTCTTTCGCTTCGGTATTTTTATTTCTTCGTATCAGAAATTCGGCCAAAAATAAACGCTCTTTATAGTTGGAGTAATTTAAATCTGTTTTTTGTAATTCTATTTCAGCCTCTTCAAATCGTTCTTTGTTTTCTAATGCAACCCCATAAAAAAATTGTGATTTTTTAAACTCTAAATTCGATTTTACCTTTTCTGAATGTTCAATGACTTTGTCAAAATTATCTGTACTGAAATATGCTTTTATGAGTTGATTGATTGTATATACATCATTTTTAAAATTACTATCCAAGGCTTTCTCATAATGCTGAATAGCATTTGAATAATCCTTTATTTCTAAATAAGCATCTGCTAAATCTACTCTGTTTTGAAAGGTGCTTGAAAACTCTAATTTGTTTTCTAACTCAAGAATTTTCTTTGTAGGATTGATCAAGTTTACAACTTCATCTTTAATTACAGAAACATCTCTGCTATTGATTACTTGTGTAAAAATATAGACAAGACTGCCCAAAAGAGGAATGAATAGAATAATAAAAAACCAATAGAATGAATTCTTATTTTTAAATAAGTGATAGATACAATAAACCTGAAGCCCGATAATAAGGTAATATTGTATCATGAAAGTAAATGTACTAAGCTAAAAGATAAAAAAGAGAATAAAAACAATACTTTTTAAAAATCAAACTTATAGGTAATTCCGCCTAAGATTTGAAGGCCTTGTACATTAAAGTTAGCAAAACGCTCGTAATCGCTTCCTAAGACATTGTTTACTTTAATAAACGCAGAGAAGAAATCACTAAAATGATATCCTCCATTTAAGTTTAGATCTACATAAGCATCTAAAGTTTGAATTCCTGAGATGGTAGACGGGAATGTTGCACTGTATAACAAGTCTTTTCGTTCTCCTACAAAGAATAGATTTGCAGAAGCATACCATTGGTCTATTTTGTATTTCCCAAAGACGCCACCTTCTAGTTTTGGTAAGTTCCAAGCTTCTTGTTGACTTGTTGTCGTGTAAGAATTCACTTGTACATTTCCACCAATGACCATGCGTTTGGTTACATCAACTTCCATTTCTGCAAAGAAAGAAAAGGTGGTAATATCATCGTAAAAAACATTAAACGAGTTTCCGTATTCATAACCTAACAAAGCAGGAGCAAAGGGATTAAAAACACCATCCGATTTAGAATTGTTTCTTACAAACAAAGGAAGATCTTCTTCGCTTTTATAACTTGCCTTGATGTTGTAACTCATGGTAGATGAAAATTTCCCGTTAATCCCTCCAAAGAGATTGTATTGCTCGTTGGTTTGTGTCATGTTCAACGTCGGAGAAACAAAAGGGTTTTCTTCACTAAAACTTCTGAAAGAGTTGTTGTGAAGATCACCATTAGCACCTAAATAAATATTCGCCAAATCGGAAACAATAGGGAAAGTTAATTGAACATCTGGGTATAGTAAGAAATCTGTGAGATCATTCTCAATTTCCATGGCTAAATAGGCTTTCATTCCTAGCTTTACACTCAACTTATCTACTTTAAATCGATATACGGGATTCAATCCAACGTTTAAGAAGCTATACTTTACATTGGTAGCATCGGCATAGTTCTGTTCGAACTCACCATTCAAGTATTCTATCTTTGTATTTAGGTCTAAACTTTTTTTCCATTTTCTATTGAATCCATCTAAAGGAAGTTTGAAATTTGGATTTAAAGAGAAGCGAATTTCACTACTTCCAAAATTATCATCAAACATACTTAAAGAAGCTTTGATATTATCAAAATAGGAGTCATCAAAAACCACTTCTCCTTCTAATTCATAGAAACCATATTTCTGTTCTTCTTGAATGGCATCAATGGATTGAAAATCGAAATTGATTGCAGGCAATCCATACCAATTGTATTTTTGTTGTTCTACATTTCCGCCAATTTTCCAAGTAAAATAACGTTCTTTTTGTAAATAATAAGCACCTATAGTAAGATTAGAATACCCATTGTCTAAAGGAGTGGTTTCTACTCCATCTTCTGAAGAGATATATTTCAGGTAAACCCCATAATCATTGTCGAATTTCCTATTCTGGTGTAAGAAAGCTTCCACAAAGGGAGTTGAATAATTACCATAACCAACAGCGACATAATTGTCAAACAAACGTTCTTTTTTACCAACATCAATTCCTTTGACGACACCACTCTTTGGAATAAAAGTAGAAGCTACTGGCGCTGAAAATATTTTATAGGCTAATTTCTTCTTTTTGGTGTTTTTACTCAATATTATTTTAGGGCTTTTTTTAATTTTAAAAGCGTCTGCAATAGTTGGAGTATAAGAAGTAATTACGTTAATTACCTCTGTAGTAACAGTATCTTTTTTCTTCTCTTTTTTTTCTTGTGAGAAAAGTAAAGACGAAGCAAAAACAAGGACGAATAATAGACTATACTTTTTCATCAATCTTAATTTTTTTGAGGGGTTACTGAGTTATTGGTCTTGGCTTCGTTGAGCTTAATTTTTTTCAATTCGTTTTTAGCATCGTTGACAACATCATCAAATTGTGTAAAGTTTTTGATAATGTTTTCTAAGATATAAGTGGCTTGATAGGGATCTGCATTTTCGATGGCATAATAATTTTTTGCCATGATTACAAAACTCTTAGCTCCCCAATATTTGTATGCTGAATAATCTGAAGTAATGGTTTGAATGACTTTGTTTGAAGCAGCATATTTTTTCTTCTCATTTTTAAAGTAAGCACTGTAATATAGGGCTTCAGCTTTTAGCTCACCACTTGCATTTCTTTCAACCTCTGTATAGAATTCTTCTGCTTTTGTATAGTCTTCAGTTTGAAAAGCAGATCTAGCGATGATCACTTTTGCATCGTATTCTACATTCGCTTCCAGCTTGTCTTTCAATAAGATTTTTTCAGCGTAGTCTACTGCTTTTTTATATTCTTGAGACTGGTAGTATCCTTTCATTAGGTTACTCTGTGCATACAGTATGTTTTGAGGGAAATTAGCTTCTTGTTCCAGTCTTTCTAATAATGGAATTGCATTGTTCCAATCTTCTTTTTCTAATAGAATCTGTGATAACTTATTTAATGCTTCCTCGCTAAATTCACTTTGAGGCTGACCAACAACATAAGAATAGTTAGGAATGGCTTCATCATTTAAATTTGATTTCACCAATAATTGAGCTAGATAGAAATTAGCTTTTAAGGCATGCAATCCGTCAGGGAAAGATTTTACGTATTTATCGAATCCAGCAATTGCTTTCTCAGTATCATTTTCTAAGAATTTGTTTTCGGCAGATTCATACATGGTATTGTCAATGTCAGCGTCTTCCACCTTCATAAAAGAGATTCCCTTTACCCAAACAGCATATTCATCAACGGTTCCTAAATCGACATATACATTTCTAGCATTGGTTACAGCTTCACTTGCTTGTGGAGAGTTTGGAAACTTAGCGACAATTTCTTTGTAATTTCTAAGCGCTTTGTTTCCTTCATTGTCATTGTAGTATAATAAGCCATCTCTTAATAAAGCTCTAGGATTGTACGAACTTCTTGGGTGGTTTTTAAATAATCTCTTGTAGGCATCGTGAGCTTTTTCATTATCCTTAAGGGCTGTATAAGTACTTCCAAGTTGAAATAAAGCGTCGTCTCTGAAATTTGAAAGTTCAAAATTTTTCAGAAGCATTTCTAAACCTTGCACTTTCCCTTCATTGTCCTTTAAAAAACCATTACTCATTGCCATTTGGTATTGTGCATAATCGGCACCTGTTCCGAATTCAGTGACTACTTTTTTATAAGAGTTAATAGCTTTATTATATTCTTTAGTAGCATAATAACTATCTCCCATTCGAATGGTCGCATCATCAATCATGCTCAAGTCTTCATTTTTTGTATTGATAAAACTTTGAAATGATTTAGCAGCCTTTGTATAGTCTTTCAATTTGAAGTGACTATATCCAATATTATAATCAACTTGCTTAAACACATCTGTTTCATTAGCTTTTGCCGATTTCTTGAAGGCTAAAAACTTATCTAATCCGATTTGAAAATTACTCAATCTATAGTTGGTTTCTGCACTCCAATATTGAGATTCATTTTTGATTCCAGATTCAGGAGATTGAGCTCCAACCCTAAAATAGGGTAACGATTCTTGTAATTTGTTTTCATTGAATAATTGAAGAGCTCTATAATAAGAGACCTCATATGTGAGTTCTTTGTTTTGAGGGCTTTTATTTTTTGCTAGATAATCTAGAGCTCCTTGATAATCTTGTTGATATAAGTATGAAGTAACTACCAACCTGTTTATTTCTGCATAGCTAGGTGATTTTGGATACTTTTTTAAAAAATCTAATAGAATTTCAGCAACACTTTTATATGGATTTCCTTCCTCATAACTCAACTTGGCATAATTAAGAGCGGCATCTTCTTTTACTTTTAAATCAAAATCCATTTCGCTAGCACTCTTAAATGCATTTAGAGCTTCAGGTTTTTTCTCCAAATAGATATAGCATTCTCCTAGATTGTAATATGCTTTTTGTGAAACATTATTTTTCTCATCAATGATTCTATTGAAGTTTTTAACGGCATTTTCAAAATCGTTTTGCTTGAAATAAGCATATCCCATTTGATAATAATCGGTATTGTTCCATTTTCCTTTTTTACCTCTATACTTTCTTAAGTAAGGAATGGCTTCTTCATATTGTTTTAAATTGAAATAACTCTCTCCAATAATTTTTGAAATTTCAGATTGATCTTTTGGCTTTGCTTTTTCTAAAAGTTTCTTTCCTACTTCAATACATTTCTCGAATCTTCCAGCTTTAAAACTAATATCTAATAAATAATACGTTACCTCACTTTTATAAGCTTGGTCATCTGCAATTTCTTCCAATGTTTTTTCCGCAACCTCATAATCTTCTTGTTTGTAAGCGATATATCCGAAATAGTAACGTGAATCATTTCCGTATTTGGCATCATTGATTAAAGACACAAACTTTCTTTTCGCTAAATCGAGATTTCTAGTAGAAAGAAATGCATACCCCATTTTAAAGTTGAGTTCTTTTCTATTAGCATTAGAGAGCGCATCTAAATTTACTTTAGAATACCACTTTAGTGAGTAAGCAGCTTTTTTATTGGCAAAATAATAATTACCAACGTTAAAGTATGCTTTGTCTTTTTTGTTACTATTTGGGTGATTTTCGACAAAACTGAGTACTTTTTTATCAGCATCTGTTTGATTGAGTCGAATAGCACACATAGCATCGTAATAATCAGCATCTGCTTTTAAACGAAGTCGATTCTCTGCGTTTTCAGATACGTCAAGAAATGTTTTCTGTGCTGCTGCATAGGCTTTACTATTAAAGAGCTTTACTGCATGATTGTAATCTGAAAGTAGATTGATATCAATTTCTGACTGCTGAGCATACGATTGTAGTGCTAGAATAGAAAAAAACAAGGTGGTTAGTTTGCGATAAAAAAAGCGATGTTTCATTAGAAGGTTTTTTGCTATTTTGTATTAGTAACGCATGATTTGCCAATATGTTGGATTTAGAATCCAAAAATTGACTAAAATGTATATCAAAAATAGGAATTGATTTGGTTCTTTTCATATTTTCCCCTTCTAAATCAGTAGAATTCTATCCAAAAAATTATGTAGGTTTGTAGAAATATCAATTTCATGGAAAATTCAATTTTATATTTGGAAAATGCAGATATCTATCAGCGAGATAATCTTGTGCTTTCTAAAGTGAATTTGAAAATTGATAAAGGCGATTTTTTCTATTTGATAGGGAAAACAGGAAGCGGAAAAAGTAGTTTGATGAAGACTTTATATGGAGACCTTCAATTGCAAAGAGGAACAGGATCTATAGTTGGTTTCGATTTGAAGAACTTAAAAGAAAAAGACATCCCTTTTCTACGAAGAAAAATAGGAATTGTTTTTCAAGATTTTAAGCTGTTAAATGATAGAACTATTTTCGAGAATTTATCTTTCGTGCTTAAAGCTACTGGTTGGAAGGATAAAGAGGAAATCAAACAAAAAATTGAAGAGGTTTTAGAAAAAGTAGGAATGAAAACACAGTACTACAAGAAACCTTTTGAGTTGTCTGGTGGTGAACAGCAACGTATTGCGATTGCTAGAGCCTTATTAAACGATCCAGATTTAATTTTAGCTGATGAGCCAACAGGGAACTTAGACCCAAAAACATCGCTTGAAGTTATGGAGTTGTTAAACGATATCCATAAAAGCGGAAAGAGTATTTTAATGGCCACACACGATTATGCATTGATTGTAAAGTTTAAGCAAAAAACAATTAAATGTGAAGGTGGAGAACTGTTTGAAATGGCAGTCGATAGCGCTAGCTAAAAATTGTTTCAAGAATTTTTTTTGCTCCTAAAGTAGCACTAAAACTTTTAAGGATTTTCATCCTTTCTTTTATAATTTCTTCAACAAAATCTTGTTGTAATAAATCTTTAGTTTTCTCTAAAAATTCTTCTTTTGTATTTGCTCTTTCGCACAGAGATTCTAAACCAGTATCTTCAACCATAAAATCATTGGCAATAATAAACTTTCCTTGATACAAAGTGTTGAGTAGTTTTAATTTAATACCTGTTTTTTGAAAAGTAGGTAGCGCATTTATATGAGCTTCTTCAAAAAGGGTGTAAAGTTCTTCTTGATTGCTCAAATGTTTGAATTCAATATTCGAATATTTCTCAATTTCTTTACGTACCTCTTTGTTGGTGTAGGAACTAGCAATGATTAAGTTATAAGGAGAATCCTTATAAGTATCTATTAGAAAAAGAGCTGCTTTTACATTTTCAGAAACAAGAACATTTCCATGATATAATATTTTCTTGCTATTAGATTTATGCTTTGTATAGATTTTTGTATTGTGAAATGCAGGAACATAAATGCATTTATCACCATACTTTTTTATAAAATACTGTTGCTCATAAGGAGAGATACTGAATACTCCATCGACTTCCTCAAGAACTTTCTCATATCTTTTTAATTTTTCGGCTTCTTGCCTAAAGAAATTACGTTTAAAGATGTTGGATTCACTTTTTGCTAAACCTTTATAAAAACGATGTTCAATATTATGAGCCCTTATATATGTTTTTTGCTGCTTTAATCTTTTTGTGACTATTGGTAGTGTGGTATGCAATCCTTCAAAAAGAATAGGGCTTTCATCTGAATTTAAATTATCAATTAACTCCTTACTTGCTCTCGACTTTACAATAAAAGGATCTGTAGAAAGATAGCTTCTAACAAAAGAGTTTCTCTGGTAATAAAAGATAGTTGAGCAGTATTTTTCAAGCTCTGGCTGTTGGCCCTTGCCATATTCATAAGTATGTAAAACAATGTCAATGCCTAGTTGTTTTAGAGCTTTTAATTTATAGAAAATATCAATGACCCCTCCATAATTAGCAGGGTAAGGAACATCAAATGAAACAATATGTAGTTTTCTACTCATTATCTAAATCTACAATGCAATCTATCAATTTCTTTTTTTCATTTTCCCAAACCATTTCTTTTTTAGCTTTTCTTAGTGCTATTTGATAGTTGTTTTCTCTTACATCCTGAATTAAGTTTGCTAAACTTTTAGGGTTTCTGTTCTTGAGAATTGCTCCAATTTTATAGTTGTCAACTATTTTTTTCATTTCGGGTAAATCAGAAACAATAATAGGTATTTCTGCCTGAATATAATCAAAGATTTTGTTGGGTAAGGCATACCTGTAATTTAACCCTAAATCTTCTTCTAAACTAATTCCAATATCAGCATTCGGTGTTAGATTTTTTAATTTCTCTGGAAGAATTTTTCCCAAAAACTTCACTTTAGATTCTAAACCTAAATTTGATACTTTTTTCTTAAGTATCTCAATAATATCTCCAGAACCGATAATAACTAAGATGTAGTCATCTAAAATAGTCATAGTCTCTATAGCAAGCTCTACACCTCTACCAATATTAACTGATCCTTGGTATAAAATTATTTTTTTCTCTTTTGATATAAAATCGAAAGGAACAGGAGTTACTTCTACTTCAATAGGAAGGTTTCTAACAACGATTACTTTTATTCCGTAAAGAGATTCATAATGTTTTTTAATAGCACCACTGACAGTAATAACATGTTTAAGTTTAGGAAGAATCCATTTTTCGAGTCGCAACCAAATCGATTTTACAAACCTTCGATTTCTTAGTTCAGGTATTTCAGAAAAAAGTTCATGACTGTCGAAGATTATTTTTTTTCTTTGAATTTTTGAAACAAGATAGTTCGGTAACAAAGTATCTAAATCATTAGCATATAAAACATTTTTTTTGGAAAACAATAACAAGAAGAAAAGACGAAAGTTATATTCTGCATAAAACAAAAAACCTTTGTTGAAAAGCAATCGAAATCGTTTAGTTTTATAATCTCTCTCTAAAGGATGAGTAGAATGGTTCTTTCTGCCTATCAAAAGAATCTCATAGCTCAAATCTTTAAGTGTACTACAAATTTTAGCAACGCGTTGGTCGGTTACTAAATCGTTGGATACAGAAATGATAATTCTTTTCAAGAAAAAATATTAGAGAAGGCAAGATATAAAAAACCCACTCAAAAAATTGAGTGGGAAAAATTGCTATGAAAAAGAATGATAAGAGAATCTTATCTTTAATTAAGACGACTTACTTTTAAACTTCTTACAATTGTTTTTCAGTTTAACATTATTTTAAGAAAATAGCTTTATATAATTAATCTGTAAATATTTTTTGAATTAGTGGTTTTTTTTAATAGAACCATGTGTTTTCTCATAGTAAATCTTTCAATTTGATTATTTAAAAAGCATTAGAATTTAAATTATAGTCAAAATAAGAAGATTAAAAGTGTAAAGTAAAAATAGTTTCTTTGTTTGGAATAGATTTTACGTTTAAACTTCCTCCATGTAGAATTAATATTTGTTTTGATAAACTCAAACCAATCCCAGTTCCATTAGCTTTTGTTGTGTAAAAAGGGACGAAAATTTTCTCCAATTCTTGAGGAGAAATGCCTTTGCCATTATCTTTTACTCTTATGTATTTTTCTCCTGAAGAATTGATACCACTTTCTAAAGTAATACTAGGATTACTTGTCTCAAATAAAGCCTGTGATGAGTTTTTCAACAAATTTAAAAGTACTTGAGTAATTTGTTTATCATCTGCGAAAATTTCTAGCATATCTGAATTTGATTGAATCGTAAACTCAATGCTATTCTTACGAAATTCATCCTGCATTAATTCTTGCGTTTTTTCAAATAGTTTTGAAATTTTGATAATTTCTTTATCAGGTTTAGACACATTTAAAAGTGTTCGGTACGATTGAACAAATGCTGTTAAATTATGACTCTGTTCTTGGATTACCTGTAATCCTTTTGTGATAGTCACTATCCGATTTTGATCAAAAGTTGTGTTGCTTTTATGTTGTTTTAAAAGAGATTCAGAAATAGAAGTTATGGGAGCAATGGTGTTCATGATTTCATGTGTTAATACTCGGATCAATTTTATCCATGAATCTGTTTCTTTTTCATCCAATTCACTTTTAATATCTTGTATAACAACCAATAGTAAAGGTTTTTCATTTAAGACAATCTTACTTGCTTTTATAACCAGTTGACTGCTCTCTCGTTCATTTGAAAAGTCAAAAAGTTTTTTATCGAACGGTTGTATGTTTTGTAGCATTTCATAAAGATCTTGATTAATCATGGCTACTTGCTTAATATGATTTAAGTGCTCATGATTTAACAATTTCTTTGCTGTTGGATTTGAAAAAAGAATATGACCTTTTTCATTGAATGTTAGAATTCCAATGCTAGCTTCCTTTAATATCTCTTGAAAATATTTTTCCTGCGCTTTATTCTTAATTTGCGTCTCCCGAATCAAATGATTTACTTTGTTAAGACCTTTATTCAATTCATTTAAAGATTCAAAAGATTCATTTTCTGGAAATTGTAATGAATAATCTTCATTTTTTATAGATTCAAAGAAGTAAGCCATTCTTCGATTGTTACGATTTAAAAAGCGAATTAATTGCTGGACAAGAAAAATTAATGAGATTAATGACGGAATTAAAAAATAGAGATTAAAGACAGTAGCGCTAAAAGCAAATATTAATGCAGCTATTGTAATAAAAACAACTCGAATAATTAGCTGAAAATAGAAGTTTTTACTAAGCATTAGGCATCCATTTTTTAACTTTATTATAAAGAGTTTGCCTGGAAACACCTAGTTGATTTGCGGCTGCAGTATAATTTCCAAAATGTTTGTCTAGAGCATTTGTAATCATAATACGCTCCATATCGTCTAAAGTTGCTTCCAGTTGATTTTCATGAATTGAAGCTTTCGCTTTTAATAAAAAATCGGAGGATTGTAGAATGTTCTCTTCAGAAAGTATCACCGCTCTCTCAAGAGTATGTCTTAATTCTCTAACATTCCCTGGCCAATGATAGGAAAGTAATTTTTCTTTAGCAGAAGCTTCAATCGTTAATGTTCGCTTTCCATATTTTGAGGAAAATTTTTCTAAATAGAAATCTGCCAACACCATGATATCATTATCTCTTTCACGCAAGGGAGGAACTTCAAGATGGATTGTGTTTAAACGATACAATAAGTCTTCTCGGAACAATCTTTCTTCAACCATCTGAATTAAATTACTATTGGTAGCACAAATCAATCGAATGTTAATTGGAATTGGTTTGTTAGAACCAACTTTTATAATTTCTCTATTCTGAATAGCAGAAAGTAATTTTGCCTGCATAGCGAGTGATAAATTTCCGATTTCATCTAAAAATAAAGTGCCACCATTTGCTGCCTCAAATTTACCTAAACGATTCTCTCTTGCATCTGTAAAAGCTCCTTTTACATGACCAAAAAGTTCGCTTTCAAACAAAGATTCAGAAACGGCTCCCATATCAACATTGATAAATACTTCCTCGTTACGAGGTGATTTATGATGTAATTCACGTGCAATTAATTCTTTTCCTGTGCCGTTTTCACCAGTAATCAAAACATTTACATCTGTTTTTGCTACTTTATGTGTTAACGTTAAGACTTTGTTTAATGCTTTAGAATTTCCTATAATAAAATTTTTCTTTTGATTGATTACCTCTTTTAAACTCTGCTGTTTTTGTTTTAGGCTTTCAATCTCTTTTTTAGATTTTTTAAGTAAATAGGTAGATTTTAAAGTCGTCAATAGGCGCTCGTTGCTCCAAGGTTTTAAAATAAAATCAGAAGCTCCTTCTTTTAAGGCATTAACAGCGAGTTCAATATCGCCATAGGCAGTCATCATAATCACAGAAATAGAAGCGTTTTTTTTCTTAATCTCTTTGAGCCAAAATAATCCTTCATTTCCTGTATTTACACCTGCAGAAAAATTCATGTCTAGTAAAACAATATCAACATCTTTAAGATTCGGAAATGAAGAAATCTGATTCGGATTGCTAATTGTATATACAGCTTGGTATTCAGACAGAAGTAAAATCTCCAAAGCACTTAAAATGCTTTTATTATCATCTACAATAAGAATAGTACCCTTTAACATGTTTATAATGTTTGCGTTTTTAAAACTACAAATACAAAATAAGGTAACCTCGAAAGTGTCAAAATATTTTACACTTCTTGTCAATTTATTTAACAAGAGGAATGAATACTACGATATAAAATAGTTTTAAACAGTTGATAATTAGTATTTTAATTTTGTGGTATGACATTCGTTATGCATTTGGCACAATGTTATCACATGAATAGAGTTAAAAACATGCTGCTTTTTATTATGTTGTTTCTAAGCCAAAACTTTTTTGCGCAGAATAAATGGACTTTAGATGATTGTGTTGCCTATGCTCTAACCCATAATCTCACTTTAGATAATTTGCGTTATGCTACTGAGTCTAATAAAGAAATCTATAAACAATCGTATCGAGATCTACTGCCTTCTATTTCAGCAAATTCTAGTTATAATATTCAGTATGGTCGTTCTGTAGATCCAAATAATAATACGATAATTAGTACAGATTTCTTTTCTAATAACTATTCTTTGAGTGCCAGTCTTGATATTTTTAGAGGATTCCAAAAAATGAATTCAATAAAAGCGGCTAATTTTCTATACAAGGCAACTAAAGAAGAAGAACTACAAGAGAAATATTTATTAGCTTTTCGAGTGATGTCTGCTTTTTACGATATTTTATTTTTTCAAGAATTAGTAACCATTGCAAAGGAGCAAGAAAAAATTTCTTTAAAAAACTACAGGCTAGTTATAAAACAAATAGAATTAGGATTAAAAGCTGGAGTAGATAAATATGAGGCAGAATCGCTATTAATTACAGATCGTTTAAAAATCACACAAAGTGAGAATAGTTTAAAAGCGGCGAAACTACAATTGATTCAAGAAATGAACCTAGAGAATACATCCGTTATTGAAATAGATACAATTCTCGAAGATATAGAGAAGCAAGAAGGAAAATATAATGTAGAAGCCGATTCGGTATACCAAAAGTCACTTTCTTTTATTCCTATTATTAGAGCACAAGAATTCCGTGTAAAAGCGGCTAAAAAAGATATTGCTGTTGCTAGATCAAGTTTGATGCCTTCGCTTTCCTTATCAGGAGGTTACGGTACGGGTTACTTTGAAACAAATACCAATGATTTAAATGAAGTTATCCCTTTTAAAACTCAAATTAGGGACAATGCTTCGCAATTTATAGGGTTTTCCTTACGGATTCCTATTAGTGATGGATGGAGTGTTAGATCTAGAGTAAAACAACAAAAAATAGCCTTAGATAGAGCAAGCAATAATTTAGAAATTCAAAAACAAGAACTCAATAAGTTAATTAGAGAATTGGTACAAAATTATCGAGCAACTCAAAATGAGTATTCACAAACAAAACAAAATGAAAAAGCTCGTTTTTTAGCATTTAGTATTTCTCAAAAGAGATATGATAAAGGCTTAATTAGTGCGATAGAACTTTTTCAGTCAAAGAATTTATATGCAACGGCTCAAAATGAAAATTTACAAGTAAAATTGAAATTAAAAGTTCAGAGAAAGACAATCGATTTTTATGAAGGGCTACCAGTATTTACTATAAACAAAAACAATTAATCTTTAGAGATGGATATACAAATTGAAAAGAGAAAAGGATTAAAAAAGAAACATTACGGATACATTGTTCTAGGATTGCTTATTATCTTTTTTGTTTGGAAACTGATAAATGCAGGATCAGCTAGTGTTTTCAGGACAGAGAAATCTAAACTTACAATTAGCAATGTTACCGAAGGGAAATTTGATGATTATGTAACCATTAATGGAATTGTTTCTCCCATTGCTACGGTTTATATGGATGCATATGAAGGCGGACGTGTTCTTGAAAAATTGATTGAAGAAGGGACTATGGTGAAGAAAGGAGACATTATTCTAAAACTAGAAAATCGTGCATTGTACGAACAAATCTTATCAAGCGAGAATAATTTAGCTTTAAAACAAAATGATTTAAGAACTACCAAAATTAATTTTGATTCTCGTCAAATTGATGGGAAGAAAGATTTAGCACAATCGGAGTTTGAATTAATTCAAAGTAAAAGAGCATATGAGCAAAACAAAGCGCTATTTGAAGAAGAATTGATTGCAAGAGAAGAGTATTTAAAAGCAAAAGAAAGTTATGATTTATCAAAAAAAAGAAATGAAATTATCATTTTGCAAACAGAACAAGACAAGAAGTTAAGGAGCACAACCTTGCAAGAATTAGATGCTGATTTGGCCAGAATGAAAAAAACATTGTCTATGGTATACGAACGAATAGATCAATTAAACGTTCGTGCTACGGCCAATGGTCAATTAGGGTTTTTAGATGCAGAGATTGGACAAAACATTTCCCAAGGTCAACGAATTGGACAAATTAATGTCCTCACAGATTTTAAAATAGAAGCTGAAATTGATGAGCATTATATAGATAGAATTAAACGCGATTTAAATGCTACCTTAGAAAGGAATAATACAAAATATACATTGCGATTACGTAAAGTATACCCTGAAGTACGAAATGGACGTTTTAAAATAGATTTAGTATTTGTAAATAAAAAACCAGAGACCATTAGAGCAGGTCAGAGTTATAACATCAAGTTGCAACTTGGAGCTTCAAGTGATGCGTTGCTCCTTTCAAAAGGAGGATTCTATCAAAGTACGGGAGGACAATATGTTTTTGTAGTAGATAAAGATGAAAAAACGGCTTACAAAAGAAATATTCAAATTGGGAAACAGAATGCTCGGTACTTTGAAGTGCTTGAAGGTTTATCGGCTGGAGAATCTGTTATTACTTCGAGTTATGACAGCTTTGGAAATGCAGAAAAAATAATATTGAAATAATAAAAAAATGTAACGAAAAGGAAACTTATGAATCATTATAAAAAGACATCGTATGATACAAATTAGCAATCTAAAAAAAAGTTTTAAAACGGAAGAAGTAGAAACTTTAGCATTAAACAATGTGACCCTTCATGTAAAAGAAAATGAATTTGTAGCTATTATGGGACCATCGGGTTGTGGGAAATCAACATTATTGAATATTCTAGGGATGTTAGACAATCCAAATTCTGGATCCTACAATTTTGCAGGACATGAAGTAGCCAACTTAAGTGAAAGTCAACGAACACAAATAAGAAAAGGGAATCTTGGTTTTATATTTCAAAACTTTAATCTCATAGATACATTAACTGTTTTTGAAAATGTTGAATTGCCATTACTTTTTTTAAAAGTTCCAAAGAATGAACGGAAAGAAAAAGTAATGAAAGTTTTAGAACGAATGAAGATAGGTCATAGAGCAAAACATTTTCCTCAACAACTTTCTGGAGGTCAACAACAAAGAGTTGCAATAGCAAGAGCTGTTGTTGCAGACGCAAAATTAATTTTAGCAGATGAGCCAACAGGAATTTAGATTCTAAAAACGGAAAAGAAGTAATGGACTTACTTACAGAACTAAATCAAGAGGGCGCCACAATTATTATGGTTACGCATTCAGATTATGATGCAAATTTTGCGCATAGAATCATCAATTTATTTGATGGACAAATCGTAACCGAAACCACCAATAAATCTGTATTAGAAAAAATATAAATATAACCATGTAAAACTTGAGTCATGTTAAAACACAACTTATTACTGTTCTTTAGAAACATCAAAAAGTATAAGACTACTTTTTTGATTAATATCATTGGATTGTCCTCAGGATTAGCTTGTGTTTTATTAATTTACCTCTGGGTGCATGACGAATTGAACATGGATGCCTTTAATGAGAAAGATAGTGAAAGGCATGTCCAAGTAATTCATACATATCCTACATCTGGAACTTTTCATACAAATACAAATGGTTCAACACCGAATCCTTTAGCTGAAGCACTAGGCAAAGAAATGCCTGAAGTGGAATATTCCTTTCCTGTGAAAGCGGATCACAGTTACAAAGGAATTCTTTCAGCAGGTGACAACAACTTAAGAGCAAAATACCAATTTATAGGGAAAGGCTACTTTAATGTATTTCCTGGTGACTTTATACATGGAAATAAACATGAAATACTGTCTGATAAAAACGAAATTGCTATTTCAAAAAAGTTGGCCATGACTTTATTTCAGTCTACTGAAAAGGCCATGGGGGAAATTGTAGAATTTAAAGACGAAGGTTATGGTGGTTCCTACACTGTTACTGGTGTTTTTAATCCTACTTCCAATACATCTGCTCAATTCGATATTTTGTTTAGTTATGAGCTCTTTGTTGGGTCAGGTTTTATGCAATGGTACAACGGCGGTACCCAAGCACATTTAGTGCTGAAAGAGGGGGTTAACCTTGATCAGTTTAATGTCAAGCTCAAAAACTTTTTAAAAACAAAACACAAAAATTGGAATGACATTTTATATGCTCAACCTTACTCAGAAAAATACCTCTATGGAAAGTATGAAAATGGCTTACCTGTGGCAGGGAAAATCATTTACGTAAACCTTTTTTCCCTTATAGCTCTTTTCATATTGGCCATTGCCTGTATTAACTATATGAATTTTTCGACTGCAAAAGCATCGAGAAGAATTAAAGAAATAGGGGTGAAAAAGGCGGTTGGCGCTGGACGGAAAACTCTTATTTTTCAATATTTTGGAGAGTCTATGTTTATGGCTTTCCTCTCATTGATTATAGCCTTGGTTCTTGTAGTGATTTTACTACCCCAATTCAATCAAATTACAGGAAAGGAACTAACCTTAAATCTTGCCCGAAATGTTATAGTATCAATTTTGGCCATCACTACGTTTACAGGCTTAATTTCAGGTATTTATCCTGCATTGTATCTTTCTGGTTTTAAACCTGTTATTGCTTTGAAGGGGAGGCTAAGGACTAATATAAATGAATTATGGCTCCGAAAAGGCTTGGTGGTATTTCAGTTTGCCATATCTGTCATTTTGATTGTCTCGATGGTTGTGATTTATAAACAGGTAGAATTTATACAGACAACTAATCTGGGGTATAACAAAGATCATATCATTTCTTTTTCAAAAGAAGGTCAGCTAGAGAAAGACTTTACGCCATTCCTTTCAGAGATAAAAAGCATTCCTGGAGTGTTAAACGCATCTCAGATGACCGGAGACTTACCTGGTAGGGTTGGTTCTACGCATGGATACAAGTGGGAAGGCATGAGTAAAGAAGATAGAAAATTAAAATTCTATCAAATCCGTGGTGGGTATGATTTAATTGAATTGCTTGGAATAACATTGAAAGATGGACGTAATTTTTCTAGAGATTTTTCTACAGATAAAGATGCCATCATCATGAATGAAACTGCAGTTGAGATGATTAAGTTGGATAATCCAGTTGGGCGAAAATTTGGAAACCTTAATCCTAATGTCAATACAAAAGAGGTTATAGGAGTTATAGAAAACTTTCATTTTCAATCCTTACAAGAAAAAGTACGACCATTCTTTTTTTCATTAAGTGATCGGGGTAATAATTTGGTTGTAAAGATTCAGGCAGGTACAGAAAAGCAAACAATCGATCAGATTGAAGAATTATATACAAGATTTAATCCAGGCTATCCTTTTGAATATAAATTTTTAGATGATAATTATCAGACGCTTTATGCTTCAGAAGAACGTATTACTGTTCTTTCCAAATATTTTGGAGGAATCGCTATTTTAATTTCTTGTTTAGGTCTTTTAGGGTTGGCAATATTTACTGCTTCACAAAGAAGAAAAGAAATAGGAATTCGCAAAACATTAGGTCAAAAAAGGAGCAGAATTACTGTTTTACTATCAAGTGAATTTGCAAAATTAGTTGGGATTTCCATTTTGATAGGATTGCCAATTGCTTTCCTTTTAATGGAAGATTGGCTGTCTGCATTTGCTTACAGAATAGAACTTCGAATGGAATACTTTTTTCTAACGGCTATACTAACTATGGTCGTAGCATTAACTACTGTTGCTGCTCAGGCTATACGAGCAGCGAATAGAAATCCAATTGAGGCATTAAGAGAAGAAGAATAATTAAATACAAAGCATCATGTTAAAACACAACTTATTACTATTCTTTAGAAATATCAAAAAGTACAAGACCACTTTTTTGATTAATATTATTGGACTATCATCTGGATTTGCTTGTGTTTTATTAATTGCTCTTTGGGTCATTGACGAAACAAACAAAGATCATTTTTCACAGAAAGATAGCGATCGTCACGTTCAAGTATTTGTAAACAATAATTTACCATCTTCAATAAGGACAAATGAGAAAACTCCTGGACCATTAACCATCGCTTTAGGAGAAGAAATCCCTGAAGTTGATTATGCAATTCCAATTGTTGCTCCTCGTACATTTTATAGTGGGATTCTTTCAAAAGGAAATAAAAAAATAAGAGCTGTTCCGCTATTTGTAGGTGAAGGATACTTTAATGTTTTCGATTGTGATTTTACGCAAGGGAATAAAAAGAGTTCTTTAGAGAAAAAAGAATCCATTGTTCTTTCTGAAAAAATGGCATTTGCTTTATTCCAAACCAAAGAAAATATTATTGGGAAAACCATCAATTTTGATAATAAGTACTTTAAAGGGATCTACATTGTTTCCGGTGTCTTTAAAACTCAAAAAAACAATTCTGTTAATGCTGATGTTTTGCTAAGTTATGATCGTTTTTTAGATGGAAGACCTGGTTTAAAAAAATGGAATAACGGTGGTATTTTAGCTCATTTAGTGTTAAAGCCTAATGTAACAATACCACAATTAAATTTAAAAATAAAAGACTTTTTAAAGACTAAAATTGAAGGATTAGATCAAACACTTTTCGCTCAAAAATATTCAGAAACCTATCTATACGGAACCTATAAAAACGGAAGACCTTCTAGCGGAAGAATTGTTTATGTTCGTTTGTTTTCCATGATTGCGTTGTTTATTTTAATCTTAGCGTGTATTAACTTTACCAATTTATCTACAGCCAATGCTTATAGAAGGTTGAAAGAAATTGGTGTTAAAAAAGCCATAGGAATCTCAAGAAAAAATTTAATATTTCAATATTTTGGAGAATCTATTTTAATGGCTTTTATTGCTTTTCTAGTTTCAATTATTCTTGTGTTATTCCTACTTCCAAAATTTAATGATATTATTGGAACACAGTTAGAGTTTTTATTAGATATAAAAACAATTATAATCTTTTTATCTATCGTTCTTTTCGCTGGAATTATCTCGGGAAGTTATCCAGCTATCTATCTTTCTGGTTTAAAATCTATCAATAGTCTTAAAGGAAAACTCAATGCAAGAAGCAGCAATTTCTGGGTTAGAAAAGGATTGGTCGTTACTCAATTTTCTATATCGATTATCTTATTACTCACGGTTCTAGTTATCTCTAAACAAATTAACTATGTTCAAAATGCTGATGTAGGATTCGATAAAGATCAAATTATTTCCTTTAAAAAAGAAGGAGCTTTGAGCAAAGATTATGATGCTTTTCTCTCTGAAGTGAAAAATATTACTGGTGTTTCTTCTGCTTCTTATATGTGGGGAGACCTTCCTGGAAGAATTAGCAACGGAGCAGGTTTTGCATGGGCTGGACAAGCTCCTGAGGAAAGAAAAACTCCGTTCAATTATGTTGAAGGAGGTCATGATATGTCGGATATTTTAGGTCTTGAAATTATCAAAGGGGAATCTCTTTCTATGGAGAACAATTCAAATAATGATCGTATTGTTTTCAATGAAGCTGCTATCAAACTCATGAATCTTGGCGACAATCCTATTGGGGAAAGAGTCTATTTTAAAGGGTACAAAACAATTGTGGGAATTGTAAAAGACTTTCATTTTGAATCACTTTATGAATCAATTAAACCAATGTTTTTTATCTTTTCAAGTGGTGATAATTTTATAGTGAAAATAAACCTTAAAAATACTTCAAAAACAATTGCCAAAATTGAAGCTTTGCATTCTCGTTTTAACCCAAGTATTCCTTTTGAATTTCGATTTTTGGATGACAATTATCAAGCTTTATATACTTCAGAAAAAAGAGTTGCAACTTTATCAACTTATTTTGCAGGAATTGCAATTTTAATTTCTTGTTTAGGGCTTTTGGGGCTGGCAATTTTTACAGCATCGCAAAGAAGAAAAGAGATTGGAATTCGCAAAACATTAGGGCAAAGAAAAAGTCACATTACCTTATTGCTCTCAACAGAATTTGCAAAGTTAGTTGGGGTTTCAATACTCATAGGGTTGCCTATTGCTTTCCTTCTGATGAAGGATTGGCTTTCGGAATTTGCGTACAAAATAGAATTACGATTAGAATATTTCTTTTTAACAGCGCTGTTCGCAATGTTTATCGCATTAACTACTGTAGCAACACAAGCCATAAGAGCAGCAAATAAAAATCCAATTGACGCTTTAAAAGAAGAATAATTAACTAAAAATAATAAACTATGCTAAGACATAACCTCATTCTTTTCTTTAGAAATATTAAACGCTACAAAAGCACGTTCGTTATCAATATTGTTGGATTATCTTCTGGATTGGCTTGTGTATTACTAATTTATCTTTGGATGAATAGTGAATTGAGTGTAGATAAATTCCATGAAAAAGATGCTCAACTCTTTCAAGTTTTAAGAAATGTACCTATAAGTTCAGGAGACATAATGACATTTGAAAATAATTCTGATCTTTTAGTACCCTTATTAAAAGAAGAGCTAGTCGAAATAGAGTATGCAGTTCCTGTCACAGGTTATTCCTCTCTTAGTATCATTTCTGTGGGAGATAAAAAGATAAAAAGCTCAGGAAAATTAGCAGGGAAAGATTTTTTCAAGGTGTTTTCATTTTCCTTAATTGAAGGAAATGACATTCAGGCTTTAAAAGGGGAGAATTCCATCGTTATTTCAAAAAAAGTAGCACTAGCTTTATTTAATCGTTCTGAAGGTCTTATAGGTGAAATTGTAAATATCCAGGACAATGCAGGAGAGGGAGCGGTTTACGACGGAGATTATAATATATCTGGTATTATTGATACAGAAGGAGTAAACTCTTCTCTTGAATTTGATTTTTTGCTTACAAACGAATTATTTCTTGCCAAGCGAGATCCAAGTAATGCAAGTTGGAATAGTAATGGTGTAAATGTGTATCTGACCTTAAGGGAAGGAACAGACGCAATTAATTTTGAAGACAAAATCAATAAGTATTACAGATCTAAGTTAGAAGTTGTTACTAACGAAAAATATCATCATCAGATAGCTGATATGTTTCTTCAACGTTATTCTGAACGTTATTTGTATAACCGATTTGAAAATGGAGAACTGGCAGGAGGTAGAATAGATTATGTAATTCTTTTTTCTCTGGTAGCTCTTATCATTTTGCTTATAGCCTGTATTAATTTCATTAACCTTTCTACAGCACTTGCATCCAGAAGGCTAAAAGAAGTAGGTATCAAAAAGGTAGTAGGGGCTTCTAAGAAAACCTTTATCATTCAATTCATTGGAGAATCTATTAGCCTAAGTTTTATTTCTTTGATTGTAGCCATTGGCATTGTACTGTTATTATTGCCTCAGTTTAACCTAATTACTGCCAAAGAAATTAGTCTTCAGTTTAATTCTAAGTTTATTGCAGCTACATTAATTATTACATTGTGTACAGGACTTATCTCAGGGAGTTATCCAGCCTTTTTCCTTTCTAGCCTAAAACCTGTAGAAATCTTAAAGACTAAGCTAAAATCTACATTCGGAGAATTTTTTACACGCAGAGGGTTAGTCGTTTTTCAATTTAGTATGTCAATTATATTTATTATTTCGGTAATCATAATCTCAAATCAGATGAACTTTCTTCAATCTAAAAATCTTGGGTATAATAAAGACAATGTAATTTCTTTTCTGAAAGAAGGTAAATTATCAGAAAATTCTAAAACTTTTATCGAAGAATTAAAACGTATTCCAGGAGTGATTAATGCAACACAACTAGAAAGCAATATTTCCAGTTTCAGTAATTCTGGTGGTGGATACAAAAGAGAAGGTAAACCATACATTCAATTTACCTTTGCTAGGGTAGATTACGATTATGTCGAGACACTTGGGATAGTAATGAAGGAAGGGCGTTCATTTTCTCGAGACTTTGGAGATGAAAAATCAAAAATTATACTCAACGAAGCAGCGATCAAAGCTATGGAGCTAGAAGACCCTCTGGGTAAAATTGTTAATATCCGTGGTAATCGTGAAATTATAGGGATTGTGAAAGACTTTCATTACCAGTCACTCTATAAAAAGATAGCACCTATGTTTTTACTCTTTGTCCCAAAAGACGCCGATAGAATTGCAGTTAAAATAAAGGCAGGAAGAGAAAAAGAGACTATAGCTAGTTTAGAGCAAATTTATCATAAATTAAATCCAGGTCTTTCGTTTGAATTTGAATTTCTTGATGATGAATATCAATCACTTTATGCTTCTGAACAAAGAGTGGCTGCTCTTTCTGGTTATTTTGCTTTTTTGGCTATTCTAATATCATGTTTGGGGCTTCTTGGTCTTTCAATTTTTACTATAGAAAATAGAAGAAAAGAGATAGGAATCCGTAAAACATTAGGGCAAAGAAAAAGTCAAATCACTTTACTGCTTTCTACTGAATTTGCAAAACTAGTCGGAATTGCAATCCTTATTGGGTTACCTATTGCTTTCCTTCTGATGAAGGATTGGCTTTCAGAATTTGCTTATCGAATAGATCTTAAAATAGAGTATTTCTTAATAACAGCTTTCTTCGCCTTATTTGTCGCATTAGTTACAGTTGCAACTCAAGCCATAAGAGCCGCAAATAGAAACCCCGTTGACGCTTTAAGAGAAGAATAATGAAACCATAATTTAAAATTATATAGTTATGTATAGAAATCATATAAAAATGGCTTGGCGAAACTTAATCGCTAATAAAACATTTTCAGTCATTAATATTCTTGGACTTTCTCTAGGGCTAGCAATTACAATTCTGTTGTTCCTTTTTGTCACTTATGAAAAGACATTTGACACGATGTACGCAAAAAAGGATAATATCTATCGTGTTTTATTACATACTGACCTCGGCGATGGCCCAGAAACATGGTGTGGGATTCCTTCCATTGTTGCCCCAACCATGACAGAAGAAATTCAGAATATCAAAGATGCAGCTAGAATCTATAAACACAACTTTGGTCAAACTGCTTTTGTTTCTGTAAATAACAATACGTTTCAAGAAAAGAACTTTTTTTGGGGAGATAACTCTTTGTTAAACATATTCGATATAAAGTTCACCAATAGTTCTTCAAAAAACCCTTTGGAGAGACCAAAAACTGTAATCATATCAAAAAGTACTGCGAAAAAATATTTTCCGAGTTCAAACCCTGTTGGACAAACGATCGTTGTGGATAGCAGAGTTGAGTTAGAGGTAACAGGGGTTTTTGAGGATTTCCCTAGTAATAGCACACTAGATTCTGATGTAATCGCATCGTTCAGTTCTACAAATCATTCTAGAAATCCAAGTTGGGGAAATGCAAGTTTTGAAACGTTTCTCTTGATTGATAGATCCGAGGACATTGCTTCAACAGAAGCTCAAATACAACAAGTTCTAAATAAAAGTGTAGAGAAGAAAGATCAATGGTATACCTTTTCATTACAGCCTTTTAATAAGGTTCATTTATATTCTGCTGGGTTTTCTAGTAGTGATTTTTCTAGGATTGGAAATATTACTGAAGTCCGAAATTTATCTATGTTAGGTATTTTAATCCTTTTGTTAGCATGTATTAATTATATGAACTTAACAACAGCAAAATCTCAAAAAAGAACAAAAGACATAGGTATTACGAAAACTTTGGGGGCAAATGCCCGCAACATCATTGTTCGTTTTTATACAGAAACAGGATTAATTACATTCATTGCAATATTTATTGGAATAGCAATTGCCATCGCTAGCATTCCTCTTTTTAATCAACTAACAGGAAATGCTTTAGATAGTGGATTAATTTTAAACCTACCTTTCTTTATTGGTGTTGTCCTTATTTGGATTGTTACAACTCTTGTCGCTGGGTCCTACCCAGCCATTTACCTCTCTCGTTTTTCGCCTAGATCAATTTTACAACCTTCATTTAAACAAGGTAAAACAATTGTATATGTTCGAAAAGGATTGGTTGTCATGCAATTTGTAGCCTCCATTATTTTAATTACTGGAGTCATTATTGTATACGAACAAATTCAATTTATCAAAAATCAAAAATTAGGATACAATCCAGAAAACGTTGTTGCAATATCAATCGCCTCTGTTCGAGGTAAGAAAAATTTGAATGCATTGCGTCAAGAATTTACCTCACTAAGTGCTGTTAAACATGTCTCAATAGCTCAAGGCTATCCTGGAATTGGTGTTAGTGGCAGAACTTTATTTTTAAGTCAAGATGCTGAAAATGGTTTAGACATACAAACAAATCGTGCAGATCCTGGAACGATAAAAACATTAGAGTTAAAATTACTCGCTGGGTCAGATTTGCCTAAAAACAAACAGGCTGGAGATACATTGGTCGAAGTTGTTTTAAATAAAAAAGCAATCGATTACTTAGGATATACTCCCGAAGAAGCAATAGGAAAGAGAGTCGACATGCATTTAGGAGGGAATGTTTTTATCAGAGGCGTTATCGATGATTTTAATTTTGAATCTCTTCATACCCCTATTGGAGCTTATGCTTTTCACAATGGAAGAACAGAGCCTACAAGGCACTTACTTGTGCGCTTTATGAGTAATGAAATGGGACGATCTTTGAATGCTTTTGAAGAAACTTTCAAAAGAGTAGTTCCTAATTCATCGTTTAAATATACATTTCTTGACAAGAATTTGGAGCAGTTATATGCGCAGGAACAAAAGACGGCAAACATTGGTTCTTTCTTTTGTATTCTAGCAATCTTTGTCGCCTGCCTTGGACTTTTTGGTCTGGCCGCTTTTATGGTAGAGCAGAGAACAAAAGAAATCGGAATTCGAAAAGTATTGGGGCAAAGTGTTGCTCAATTAACACTTTTATTGTCAAATGAATTCACAAAGCTTGTTAGTATTTCAATTATTATTGCCATGCCTATTGCCTATCTACTAGCCACAGATTGGCTTTCAGATTTTGCATATAGAATTGACTTGCACATAAAATATTTTATGTTGGTTGCTTTTATAGTCTTAGCAATAGCTCTTGTAATTGTAAGTTCTCAGACAATTATAGCAGCAGGTAAAAACCCAGCAGATGCATTAAGGAAAGAATAAATTTAGATTATGTTTAATTACTATTTAAAAACTGCCTGGAGAAACTTATGGAATCATAAGCTATTTACTTTCATCAATATGATTAGCTTGGCGATTGGCTTAAGCACTTCAATCACAATAGGAATATTAGTTTATTCCGATTTAACTTTTGATACGTTCCATAAAGATAGTGATCGTATTTATAGAGTAACCAGCAACTTTAAGTTTGGAAATAAAAACTCTTATAGTCGAGGAGTTCCTGTTCCTCTATACGATGTTCTTAAAAACGATGTAAAAGGAATAGAGCTAGCATCCTTTTTTTATACTGGACGTGTTTCTACTGCGAAAACAGAAATAGATGAATATATATTTAAGAATGTATCTGGTGTAATTTTCACAGATAAAAATTACTTTCAACTGATAAAGTATAAATGGATACATGGTTCAGAGAAATTAGCACTAGAAGAACCGAATCAAATTGTACTAACGAAAACTAGGGCGCAAAAATATTTTCCTAACTTGAGATTAGATCTGGTTGTAGGAAAAACCATGACATACAACGATTCAATAACAATTAGAGTTTCGGGTATTGTTGATGATTTAAACAAACGAACTGACTTTACATTTCAAGAGTTTATTTCTTTAAAATCTTCCAAGCAATTTAATGCGAATATTAGAAATGATGAATGGGACAGTACGAGTTCTAATTCTCAAATTTTTATTAAAAGGAGTAAAAATACCTCCTCAGAAAGTATAGAAAATCAGTTAGCCACTATTTCTAAAACCTATATAGATGTAAAAACTATCCAATATAATCGAACGCAAAGTTTACTTTTACAACCTCTAAGCGATCTCCATTTTAATGCTGCCTATCATATTTTCGGTTCAAGTACTTGGGGAGCAGTTGACAAGTCATCTTTATTAGCTCTTTCAGGGATAGCTCTGTTTATTTTGTTATTAGGGTGTGTTAATTTTATCAATCTAAATACAGCACAAGCAACCAAAAGATCAACAGAGGTTGGGGTTCAAAAAACATTGGGAGCTTCAAAAAAGCAAGTTCGCATTCAGATGTTTGGAGAAATGATTATTATGACATTTTTCGCAACAGTTCTATCAGTAGTTTTTGCAGGAATATTGTTGGGCATATTTAAAGATTTTGCCCCAAATGGAATATCATTGAGCTTGTTTAAAGACCCTTTTATTATTGGAACTTTTATCTTGCTTTTCATGTTGGTTTCATTTTTATCAGGCTTCTATCCAGCTATTATTTTATCGAAATTTAAACCATCCGAAATTTTAAGAAATAAAAATTCTTCTGGAAGACAGTCTACAAGATTGCGTAAATACCTTACAGTTTTTCAATTTACTATTGCACAAATTTTTATCTTAGGAACTATCCTCGTGGGTGGTCAGATTCATTATTTAATGAATAGGGATATGGGTTTTCAAAAAGATGCGATTGCATATTTATATGCTCCTTATAATGAATTTACAATAGATAAAAATAAACGATTTGTAAAAGAATTAGAAGCAATTCCGTCTATCAAATCTGTTAGTTTGTCTATCTTTATTAGTTGTTTAGGTTTGCTAGGTTTAGTGATCCATACAACACAAGTTCGTGCAAAAGAGATAGGGATACGGAAAGTATTAGGGCAAAAAAGTTCTCAAATCATATTCCTTCTTTCTAAGGATTTTATGAAACTTACAGGGATTTCTATCCTTATAGGGATGCCCATTGCATATCTTTTCTTTAAAGATTGGATTTCTGAATTTGCGTATCGAGTCCCTATTACCGGATTCTATTTTATCCTTGCTGCTCTACTTACTTGTGTTACAGCATTGCTTACTGTAATCGGACAAACGATTATCGCGTCAAAACGTAATCCTACGGAAACTTTAAAAGAATAATAATATAAAAACATTACAAATGCTATTACAACTAGAAAATATTTTTAAATGGGTTCAATCTGGAGGAAGCAGAGTTTTTCTCTTAAAAGATGTCAGTATTACAATTAAAGAAGGCGAGTTTATTTCCATAATGGGACCTTCAGGTTCTGGGAAGACAACTTTATTGAATGTTCTAGGGATGCTTGATGATTTTAATGAAGGAAGTTATCATTTCATGGAAAAGTCCGTGCATAGTTTAAAAGAAAGACACCGAATTAATCTTTACAAAGAGCATATAGGATTTGTGTTCCAAGCGTATCATCTGATGGATGACTTAACAGTATATGAAAACATTGAAATGCCTTTACTGTTTAAAAAGTATTCTTCCTCAGAAAGAAAAGCTTTGGTTGGTGATATGTTAGATCATTTTAATATTGTAGGGAAGAAGAACCTTTTTCCTACTCAATTAAGTGGAGGTCAACAACAAATTGTTGGAATTGCTAGAGCTCTTATTTCAAAACCAAAATTAATTTTAGCAGATGAACCTACAGGTAATTTAAACTCAAAACAAGGAGAAGAAATTATGCAAATTTTTAAAAAATTGAATGAAGATGGAGTAACCGTTGTGCAAGTAACTCATTCAGAAAACAATGCAAAATATGGCTCTAGAACTATTGAGTTGCTAGATGGGTTAATAGTTAAAGAGTATTAATAGGTGGTTTGAAATAATCCCATCTCCAATAATTCAGCTCCATTCGATATTTTGTTTGGTTATGAACTCTTTCTATCAATAAATCTTATGCAATGGTACAGCGTTGGTATTCAGGCGCATTTAGTATTAAAAGAAAGGGTTGCTTAGTACTATGTTTGAAGATGCATACTTTTCTGTAGTTCCAAATGCTTCTCAAAAAGCAAGAAGGATTCGTAAAGAAATATTTGGATGGGATGAATAACAACCTATATTTAAATCAAAAGAATAAGGAGTCAAAAAAATAAAATGATTAAACTTTTTACAAGTGGTCAATGTTTCTTGAATTTAGAGAATAGCTCGAGATAAGGCTAAAAAATTAAAGAGTTTATTTATCTAATCATTACATTTATTTAATCGTATGCCAATTGGTTTATTGCGTTAAGCTGAACTCCTATTTTGGACAAACTATACTACTGTTGGAAAATGGTATTAATGAAAAAATAGGCGAAATAATGATGTCTGTAAATGAATGGTAAAATTGAAAAGTGATTGAATGAAAAAATAGCAATATTTGAAGTATTATAAGTACATGATTTATATATATTGCCAGAATTAATGAGTAGGTAAATTAATTAATCGTGGAAAAACTTGATTTCAATAAAACGTATAAAACATATTATTCTGCAAAAACCTTACCATCTATCGCAGAATTTGAGCCTATAGACTACTTAACAATTATAGGACAAGGAGAACCAGCAGGAATAGTTTTTACAAATGCAGTAGAAGCTTTATATCCTTTAGCATATGGAGTTAAAAAAATATGCAAACCTATGGGCGCTGATTTTGGAGTGCCAAAATTAGAAGGCCTTTGGTGGGTTGAGAGTGATAAGCCTGCATTAGAAATTCCTAAAAGCCAATGGTATTGGAAACTTTTAATTAGAATGCCAGATTACGTTTCTAATGATATTGTAAACCAAGCAAAAGAAGAAGTTATAAAAAAGAAAAAACTTGATCTAGTTAACAATATTAAGTTCGAAAAAATAACAGAAGGTAAATGTGTGCAAATCATGCATATTGGACCCTATGCAACAGAGCATGCTACGGTAGAATTGATTTTTAAGTATGTAAAGGAAAATGGTATACAAATAAATGGTTTACATCATGAAATTTATATTTCTGATCCTCGAAAAACAGCACCAGAAAAAATGAAAACTATTATTAGATATCCTGTTAGCAAATAGTTCTTTTTAAATGAAAAATTATAAATTTCTATTAGCATTCTCATGGATAGGTTCGCTTTTATTCTTTCTTGCAGCAATGGTTTTTGGATTCTTGACAACTAATTATTCACATATTGGTCAATTTATAAGTGAACTAGGTGCAGATAATGCACCTTATAATCATTTAATGAATTATTTGGGGATAATTCCATTTGGGTTGTCAATCATTTTATTTTCAATAGGTGGTTTTAAAGTTTCAATTGGCAAAAGACTTACTAAAAGTGCATTTGTGCTGTTATTAATAGTTGGAGTTCTATTTGTTATTGCAGGTTTTTTTAATTGCGACCAAGGTTGTTCATTTGAAGACATGTCCCAAAAGTCAATTATTCATAATATGAGTGCTTTTAGTGCATTTATTCTAAGTGTGGCGGTTCAATTCTTAGTAGGAATTAATTCATTCTTTAAACAAAAGAATAAGTACTATTTATACAGTTTTTTTGCTGCATTACTTGGAATGATTCTGTTTTATATAATAGGTAAAGCTGGGATTTATTCTGATTATAGAGGCCTTTATCAAAGATTGTTCTTATTGAACTTTTTGATATGGTTGGTAGTAACTGGTCAAAATCTGATTCAACAAAATTATTCTTCAAAAACTCAAGTTAAACAATAATAAATTAATCGTATTATGAGAACAATTATATTTTTAATCACGTTGTTTTTAGTTGCCAATAATAATATTAACTGTCAAAATTCAAATGTAATGGATAAAATTATTACTCAAAAAGCAATATTAAATTGCGATATAAATAAAGCTTTTGCAATGTTCACGAAAAATAGCGAACTAAAAAAATGGTTAACTATAAAGTCAGATGTAGAACCTAAAGTTGGCGGAAAATATGAATTATTTTGGGAGCCAAATGACCCCGAAAATAACAGTACAATTGGATGTAAAATACTGGCATTTGATAAACCAAACTACCTCAATTTTGAGTGGAAAGGGCCAAAGAAATATAAAAAATTCATGAATACAGTAAGACCACTTACTAATATAACTGTTATGTTTAGTAGTAAAGAGGGTAAAACAATTGTAACACTTGTTCATACAGGCTGGAGAGAAGGAAGTAATTGGGAAGAAGCTAGACAATATTTTGTAAATGCATGGAAAGGAGCTTTTTTACGGCTAGAAAATCTTATTAATTTTAAATAATAGTAACTATGATTTCAATAAATAAAAGACATTTATTCTTATTGTTTTATCTAGTGGTTAGTTTTTGCTACTCACAAGATTTAAATAAATTAACCAAAAAACTAATTAAAATTCAAGACGCTTTTAATGTTCCAGGTGTTTCTATAGTAGTTGTAAAGGGGCAAGACGTAGTTTATGAATATAATCATGGTTTATTAAATTTAAATGAGAAAGGTGTAATAACAAAAAACACAATTTTTTCAATTGCATCTGTTACAAAAACATTTACTGCATTAGCAATTGGAATGCTTGCTGAAGAAAAGAAAGTAAGTTTAAATGATAAAATAATTAAACATTTACCATGGTTTAAATTGAACGACGATTATGTTACTAATCATATAACAATAAGAGATGTTCTGTCACATCGATCTGGATTGTCTAGCGAAGGGTTAATATATTTAGGATCTGGGTTCACAAGAAAAGAAACTGTTGAAAAACTATCCGATATGCCAGTTTCAAATCGATTTAGAGATTCATTTACCTATTCTAATATCCTATACAATGCACTTGGATTAATTATTGAAAAAGCAAGTAATTTATCTTGGGAAGAATTTGTTCAAAAAAATGTATTGAATCGTATTGAAATGAATAACAGTATTACAGATTCTAAATCTTTGAGCAATAGTAAGATTGCAACACCTCACAGATTTATTGATTATGAAGCTGGAAAAATAAGCCCTGTAACTGAAGGAGGTTTCCTATTTCCATATAGCAACGGACCAGCTGGAGCAATTCGTTCTACTTCAAACGATATGGCAAAATATTTAAAGCTATTGCTAAACAATGGCATATACAATAAAGATACATTAGTAGGACAAAGAGTTATAAAAGAATTATGGAAACCCAATACACGAATGAGTAGTAGGTTTTATAGTAAAATGACTAGAAATGGCAGCTACAATCATTATGGTTTGGGGTGGTTTCTTGGAGAGTATGACAACAAAAGAGTGATGTTTCATCCAGGAGGTGGAGGAGGAATGACTTCGTTAATAAGCCTGATTCCATCAGAAAATATTGGTGTTATGGTAACTACCAATTTAGATGATTGGTCTGTTTTTGCTTTTGCAAACACCATTTATGATAGTCTTTTAAATATTAATCCAAAAGTAGATTGGATTTCTCAAATTAGACCTTATGAAACAAAACCAAAAGAGCTAGAAGATTGGTATAACGAATTTAAAGGCAATCAAATAAAAAACACAAAACCTTCACTAGATTTAAAAAAGTATGAGGGAATATATTCCCACAAAACATATGGAAATGTTAAAGTTGAATTTAAAGATGGAAAGTTAATACTAAAAAGAGGAGAATATATTTCCGACTTAACACACTGGCATTATGATACTTTTAAATCAATTATGCGAAATAAAAGTTTTGGATTAGATACCGTTACATTTTATATAGGTTACGACGGTACTGTTGAAGAATTAATGCTTTGGGATGAAAAGGGGTTTGTAAAAAACAAAGAAAATAAACATCATTAAAAATTAGTACTATTCTGTACAATGTGTTTCCGAAAAAATATTTTTTGTGACAAAACCTTTTTTAATGAGTCTATCTAGATAGACTCATTAAAATCGAAACATTATGATTAACAAAAGCAAAAGAAATAATATACTAACAAGCCTTATTTTTCTAATAAGTTTTTATAGTTATTCTCAATCATTATACAATTGGGCAGGTCTTAAAAAAGGTAAATATGATGTAGGGTTCAAAATAGTAAATGAACAAGATGCTAACAGAAAAATGCTAGGTAAAAAAAGACCTATGAATTCAGGTGTTTGGTATCCTGCAAAATTAAAACCTAGTGATAAAGCATTAAAATATCAAGATTATATTGCTTCATTAGCGTATGAAGATTCATTGGGTGGTGGTTCACAAAATAATAAGAGCCTTGAAAAAGCATATATAAATCATTTTAAAAAGTCTGCTAAAAAAAAAGGCGGAGATATTAAGATAATACAAAATGATTTAGAACATGTAACGCTATCTCATTCAAATGCAACACCAGAAATTGGTGACTTTCCTATAATAGTTTATTCTCCAGGATTAGGGGGTCGTACTTATGAAAATTCTATATTATTTGAATATTTAGCTAGTAACGGATATGTTGTTATTTCTATGCCTTCTAATGGAAAAGGGCCAAACATGACTTTTGATTTAGAGGGATTAAATAGCGCTGTAGAAGATATTATATGGACAAAAAACTATATAGAAAATAATAAATCTTCTTATACTAAATCCAATAAAATTGGATTAATCGGTTATAGTTGGGGAGGGTTGGCTTCCGCAATTACAACAACTGTAATAAAACCTAATGCTTTTGATGCTTTTATAAGTTTAGACGGAACCATTAGTTATGAAGACAAAATGGCTAGAGACAATTTTAAAGGTTATGGTGGACATAATCTAAAAATTCCTTTTTTATACATGTTAGCATGGGGAGATCACCAAAACTATAGCTTTTTCAAAGAAGGAGATTCTGAACGTTATTTATTAAAATTTCAAAAAATGGGTCATAGAAATTTTAATTCTGATGCTATCATAACTATGGATCGACCTTCTCCTCCAGATTTGATTGAGTTTTACCAACGAAAAGGTGCTGAATTAGAAAAAAGTTATGGAATCATGTGCCAGTTCTCTAAGGCATTTTTAGATAAAACGTTAAAAAATGATTCTAAGTTTTTCAAAATACTAAAAAAACAAACTAAAAAAACAAACAACTTTTCTGAAGCAATTTACTTTTCAAAAAAAACCAACAAGTTTAAAGAGAAAAGAGAAAAATTCACAAAACTTTTAAAGAAACAAAACTTTATTGAAGCAATTAATTATTATTATGATTACGTTATAAACTCCAAAGAAAAATTCACACTTTTTAATGAAGATGAATTGCTAAATATAGCTCTTAAAAACTTTAATATTAAAGATCCTAAAAGCGCAAGAGAAACAGGTATTTTGTTATGGATTAACTCTAGAGAAAATCCTAAGTCAGCTAGAGCTTTTTTTGAACTTGGAAATTATTATGTAGACTTTACTCCAGATAATTATAATCTTGCAATACGCTATTACAAAATGGTACTAGATATAAACCCAAATCATAGTGAAGCTCAAAAAATGTTAGATAAGTTGAATAGTAAACTTAATAATGACAAGTAAAGAAAATAATCAGCCTAAATATTAAAACAAATGAATCAATTAAAAATAGCAATAGCAATATTATTTTTAATAACATCTGTTTGTATGGTTGCACAACCATCTAAAAATAATGTCTTTGAAGGCATACACTATATCGTAAAGAAAATTAAAGAATACGATATTATTGCCATTGGAGAAACTCATGATAAAGTTGAGGTTACTGATTTTTATATAAAACTAATTAACAACAAAGAGTTTAGAAAACAAATTGATGTTATTGTTATAGAAATGGGTAATAACTTGCATCAACAAATTTTAGATGATTATATATCAGGTAAGAATGTATATAAAAAGAACCTTTATAAATTATGGAGAGATCATACAAGTTGTATGTTAAATGACAGCGATAATACTGGTTTAATAAGGTTGTTAAAAGAAATAAGGCGTATAAATTCTGTTTATCAATCAAAAATTAGAGTCATTGCAGCTGATCCACCAATAGACTGGAAAAAAGTTAATTGCTTAAAAGAGTTCTACTCTTTTTTAGGAAATAGAGATAAACACTACTTTGAAGTGATTAAAAGTGAGGTAATTGATAAAAAAATGAAAGGGTTATTAATTATGGGGAACAATCATTTTAATAAACAAAAATCTAAATATATGATTGAAAAGAATTTAGATAACCCAATAACTTCAATTTTAAAAAACGATAAAAATAAATTATACCTAGTCAATATTTTATCAGCTTCTTCATTTTCATATAATAAATTATCAGGTTTAGAAAAAGAAAGTATTATAACAACTAAAGATAAATGGTTGGGTCCTTTAAAAGTTACAGCACCATTTATAAAAGAGTATTCATTAAATGAGCAAACAGATGCAATTCTGTATTTAGGCAGCAAAAAAGATTTTACAAAAGAAAAAGTAACACCTTTCAATGATTCTGAATATAGTAAAGAATTAACCAGAAGAAGTAACTTAAAAAAATGTAAATAATTCACTAAATATTATAACAATGAAATCAATTAAAAAAAACCTTTTGTATGGAGTATTGGTATGGTTAATACCATTTGTACTTTCCATTTTCTTTGTAAATCAAGACGGTTCATATAAAATAGATGTCTTTTTATTTAAAAGTATTATGATACTTATAGGCGGTTGTACTGGTGCAATTTTTTTATACCTATATTTTAAAAAGGTAACTCAGTCTTTTATAAAAGAAGCTGTAATTATAGGTTTAAGTTGGGTTGCAATTAATTGGCTACTTGACTTACTTATCTTAGTACCAATGACAAAAATGAGTATAGCATCTTATTTCTATGAAATTGGAATTAGATACTTAAGTATTCTTGTGATGAGTATTTTAATTGGTAAGCTACTTGAATTAAAGAGCAATAAATTATAAAAATGTAAGACAATTAACAAAAGCTGACTAAAAAATTAAGTTAAAACATTCAATAATCTAATTTCCAGATTATTGAATGTTTATATTGTGGAGACGCCGAGAATCGAACTCGGGTCCAAACAAGCAGTTCAAAAGCTTTCTACATACTTAGTTTTTGTTTAATTTTAGACGAGTAACTGATCAAAAACAATCTATTACAAGCTTATCTCCTTTAGTTTCAAAACACTATCGAAGTACTAGTGTTTCTATGTTTATTTTTACGATGCCCAAAAGTGAAACGCCATAAACCAAGGCTTTTCGTGGACATAAAGCTTGCACACCTTGTGTGCCTAGGCTAATCCTACTGAAATTCGGATTAAGCAGCTAAAGCGTAGTTATTTTCGCCGTTTAAAAAGTTGAAACAAGTTTAACGAGTAGTCATTTCAATCCTCGGTATGCTTACATTTTCACTGATCTTGCTGTCAAAACCAGTCGTCCCCAAATTTTCAATGAACAAGAGCACAAAAGTATAAAAATCAAATCAAATGAATGCTTGTGAATCCTATAGAATTCTAGTAATTTCGAACCAAATTTAATTTAGGCTCTATTTATGAAATTTGGTATCATTAAAGAACGTAAAAACCCGCCAGATAGACGTGTGGTTTTTTCTCCTCAAAAATTACAAAAATTACAAGAAAAATTTCCAAATGCTGAAGTTAAAGTAGAAT
>Ga0209223_10000748_pt1 | contig 37295 bp, 33 predicted proteins | sample COG_06_FD_184750 | JGI IMG/M metagenome (GOLD analysis project Ga0209223, IMG submission 184750) | Pelagic Microbial community sample from North Sea - COGITO 998_met_06 (SPAdes) (version 2) | ecosystem: Environmental > Aquatic > Marine > Neritic zone/Coastal water | place: Helgoland, sampling...
TTTGATTTTCATTTGATAGTCCTTTACCTGCATTAAATTGAGCACCTCCATTTGAAAACTGAATAATTACAGGAGCGTTTAAATCTCTTGCAGTTTCTAGTACAGCATTTATAGTGTTTGAGCCTACAACATTTACTGCTGGTAAAGCAAATGATTTTTCTTTGGCTAGGTTAAAAATAGCTTGAACTTCTTTACCAGTTGCAACGCCTGGTTTAACATGATGACTCATTTATATTGAATTTAATGATTGAAAATTGAGGCTCAAAAGTAATCAAAATATACGTACAAGAGTAAGATTTTGAGGCTGATAACCTTAAAAATCATCGAAATCGTTGTAGGTAAAAGTAATTTTTTTAGAAAGGATAATTTATTCCTATGTTATAAACTGCATTAGAAAAGTTATAATTTCTAAACCACTTGTTATTTTCTAAATAGGGTTCATGCATTTTAAATCCTAAGTCTAGTCTAAAGACTAAAAAACTAAAATCATACCGCAATCCAAATCCAGAACCTACGGCAATATCTTTTATTGATTTAAATCCGTTAAAAGTTGCTTTTTCCTCAGCAAAAATTGAGTTAGTGATGTCCCATATATTACCTGCATCCACGAATAACGCCCCTTTTAAGCTGCCAAATAAATCAAATCTATATTCCGCACTTGTTAAAAATTTTAAACTACCAATATTGTATTCCAAACCAGAATTTCGACTACCAGGTCCTAGATCGTATGTTTGCCAAGCTCTAATGTCATTTGAGCCTCCTGCAAAATAACTTTTGGTAAATGGAATAACCGAATTATCATAGGGAATGATAGCTCCAATAAAACTTCTAAAGCCAATTACAGAATTATTATTCACCTCCCAAAACTTTTTGTATTCAATATCTGTTTTAAAATATTGTGCTAAAGGAATATTAAAAATGGTCTTTCTATTATTACTGTCTTTTTTGTTAGATAATAATCCTCCAATATTTCCCGAGTTTGCTACTCTAACTTTAAAGAAAGAAAAATTATTATCTCTAAAATCACTTTGATTATTAAAAGTATATGAATAAGCAATTGTAGGGATTAAGAAATCTGATGTGATGATATTATATCTATCTAAAATATTTAAATTATTTCTATATTGATCAGGATTACTTGTTTGAAACTCCTCGTCATTAAAAACAGTTTTCATAAATGAGACGGTTTCACCTTGCCGCTCTAATGTATAATTAGGATCATCGAAAAATATTTTTGCAATAGAATTAAGTTTTATGTATTCAGAGTTATAAATATCAAAATAATTGCCAATTCTTAAGTTTCTTACATATTGTGTATTAAAAACATCTAGTTGTATTGTTTTTTTATCATTGTACTGCCACTTATAATCAATTAAAGCAGTAACGGTTTCTCTATCCAAACCAATATTTTGTTGGATACTTGTCCCTAATGTAAACATTGTTCTGGGAGACATTCGTTTAGGGACTAATTTTCCTAAACCAAAAGGTGCTACAAAACGAGGTATTTCTAAAGACATGTCAGCTCCAATTTCCCATGAGTTGAAAAAACTACCTTCTTTATTGGCATCTTGAGATGCATTAAAGAATGAGCTAAGAAAAGATAATTTAAAAATTTCAGCACCTCTAAAAATATTTCTATTAATAAATGAAAACTTACCAGAAACCCCTAAATCTCTAATGTTAGAGTGTGTTAGTTCTGTTTCTAGATCAAGACTAAATTTATCTAAAGGAGTAAGAAAAATATTTACATCAAGTTGCTTGTTATTATCTTTAATTGTTTCATATTGTATGTTTGTAATCTTAAAATTTCTCAATGATTTTAAGTGTTTTCTAGTGAGGTTTCTAGTTGAGTCTGCATAAACTTGATTGGGTCTAATAAAAATTGATTCTGATAATAACCTAGGATTGTACTTTATTTTTTTATGAGCATGAAAAGTAACTCCTTCATAGTTTATAGAGTCTAGATATGGATTATTCTTTTTATTAAATGAATAGTCTGTATACACATTAATTTTTCTGAGCTTTAGGATATCAAATAATTTTAATTCATAGTCTCCATTTTTCTTTACAACTCTTTTTTTATCAAAAATAACAAGGTCTACATTTGTTTTGTAGCTATTTGTAATAGCTGAATCTATATTGTAGTATCCTAAATCATTTTCTGTGAAGTGATAAATTCCATTATTTCGATAAAGATTTGTTATTCTTGAAGCCTCTTTAATAAAGTTAGCTTCTTTAAATTGATCTCCTTTTTTTAAAAAGGATAACGATTTTTGAGATTGGTATAATGAATCTAAAACTGGTGATTTTATATTTGTTATTATGCTATCTAAAAAAGTTGGTCTTCCTTTATCTATGGTGTAGTTTACAATTGCTTTTTTATTTTTTTGAACTTCAATACTAGATTGTGCTTTTACCCTGAAATACCCATTATTTTTGTGATAGGCTGTTAGATTATTAATTGTTTTTGTAATTTTCTCATCTTTAATAATAACAGGTGCTTGACCATTTTTTAAAAACCAATTATTAAGACCAATCATGCTGTTAGCATAAGAAATACTCTGTTTTTCTGAAAAAATATTTTTAATAAAATTATAAGTTTTGGGTTTTTTAATACCCCATTCGTTCACAGTATTAGGTTTGTTTTTATCACCCAAATTATAGAAATATAAGGAAAGTGGGAGGCCTAACGTTTTAATGTTAGGTTTTTGAACTAATAATTCGTTTAGATCTGAATTCGTATTTTTCTTTTCATCTACAACAATAGTATTTTGTTTTAATAATAAGTCATCCTCCCCAAGTCTCTTTATTGAGCTACAACTAGACAAGAACAATGTCAAAAAAAATAAAATAACGATTTTTTTCATGAAACGTATTCGCAATATAAACTCAAAAATACTACTTTTGATTACTATATTAAGATAAAAAACTTATCTAAAGCTTGTACAGAAGTATCAGTTTTAATGTTTTATGTTTTTTTAGTGAAAAATAATAATATAATTAATGAGTTTATCTAAAAATCATATCAAACTTATAACAAGTTTATCACAGAAAAAGTATCGACAAAAGCATAAATTGTTTGTTGTTGAAGGTGTTAAAGTTGTTCAAGAGTTTTTAAACTCATCATATGAACTAGAAATAGTATTTTCTACAGATACAGATTTTTCATCTACCAATAAATTTATTGAAGTTACAGATCAAGAATTAAAAAAAATAAGCAGTTTAAAAAACCCGAATAAAGTTCTAGCAATTTTTAAAATACCTAATCAAATTAATCCAATTACCGGCGGTTTAATACTTGCTTTAGACAGTATTAATGATCCTGGTAATTTGGGGACTATTATTCGTTTGTGTGATTGGTTTGGTATAGAACAGCTTGTTTGTTCAAATGAAACTGTAGATTGCTTTAACTCTAAGGTTGTTCAAGCTAGTATGGGTTCATTAACCAGAGTTGCCGTCTCCTACCTTGATTTAAAAAAATATTTACAAAATGCTTTAGCCCCAATCTTTCTAGCAGATATAGATGGTCTTAATGTTTATAAAACTAAACTTCCAGATTCTGCTGTATTAGTTCTAGGTAATGAAGCAAACGGAATTTCTGATGAGATAAAACAACTAGTAACTACTAAAATTACAATCCCTAGGTATGGAGCCTTTCAACAAACGGAGAGTCTAAATGTAGCCACAGCATCAGCTATTTTATTGAGCGAGTTCCGAAGATAAAATTATTCAAAAGAAAAGTTTAAGAAAACACCTCGTGTAGAAAATATATTGATAGGTGATGTCCACGGGCTATTGCTGTTATTATCATCAATCAATTCTCTATTCATCGCAAAAACTCCTCTAATTGAAGGAGAAAACTTAAAAAAGGATAAGTATATATCTACACCAACACCAAGTTCGTACATGAAATTACTTGTTTTCATTCTGAACTCTCCACTAAAATTATCGTCAGAATTTTCTTGATTACTTGAAAAATTATGATCGTAAGATATTCCAGCAAGTACGTATGGTCTTACATTATTCCATCTATCTGAACTTAACTTTAAAACCAAAGGTAGATGCAGGTAGGTAGATCCAATCTCTCGAATACTATCCCTTTCAGTGTTTAGTGTGGGACTATTGTTAAAATAAATAGTTTTTGAATTACTAATTAAACCCGGCTCAAAACGTAAATTAACATTTTTATGAACTCTAAAATCAGCAATTAAGCCAACATTAAACCCCAAGGTGGGTTTTATTTCTACTATGGTACTAGGGAAGTTACTGGGTCTATAATTAACTTTAAAATCATTTTGATTAATACCTAAATAAAAACCATAATGAATTTTTGGATCATCAAAGGTTGGAAGGTTATCAACATTTCTTCTTTTCTGAGAAGATGCAGATAGTGCCACTGAAAAGGTAATGATAAAAAAAAAGATCTTTTTCATGTTATTTTGATGCAGAATATATGGTAGCTACTCCAAATGTTACGGGTGTATGGGTTGTATTTATAAACCCATTTTTTTTCAAAATATTGTTGAAGGCCTCTCCAAAAGGGAAAAAATTTGCCGATTCACTAAGATATGAATATGCTATTTTGTCTTTTGAAAAAAGTTTACCAATTACAGGTAAAATAAATGAGGTGTAAAACTTATATCCTTGTTTGAAGGGAAATTTTGTTGGGTTTGAAGTTTCAAGAACAACTAGTGTCCCCTTAGGTTTTAAAACTCGTCTAATTTCGCCTAGTCCTTTGTCTAAATTTGCAAAATTTCTAACACCAAATGAAACTGTAATTGCATCAAATGTATTGTCTGCGTATGGAATATCTTCAGAATCGCCTACAACCATTTCTATTTTGTCATTTAACTGAGCTTTAGAAATTTTTTCTTTCCCTACTGCAAGCATTCCCTCAGAGATATCAAGTCCAATAATTTTTTTTGGGCCTAGAGTAGACATCATTAATGCTAGATCTCCTGTCCCTGTAGCAATATCTAAAATTTGTTGTGGATTATTTTTAGAAACAATCTGAACCACTTTTTTTCTCCAGCTAATATCTATTCCAAAAGAAATAACCCTATTTAAATCATCATAGTTTTTTGAAATGTTATTAAACATTGTTGCTACTTGATCTTTTTTGCCTAATTCGGAGTCTTTGTATGGTTTTATTATTTTTGACATTTTAAATCTTTAGATAGATTTCAATTTTAATTATCCATTAATAGCTACCACCTGACTAATTTTATTGGGAAGCATTTCTTGTAACATTGTTTCTATTCCATTTTTTAAAGTGATAGTAGAGGAGGGACATCCACTACAAGCTCCTTGCAATACAACCTTAACAATCTTCGTTTCCTCATTGTAAGATTTAAATGCTATATTTCCTCCATCTGATGCTACTGCAGGACGAATATATTCATCTAAAATAGCTATAATTTTTGCAGAAGTTCCCTCAAAGTTGATGATATCATCCTCTTTTTCTTTAGATTTATTAGGTGTACTATTTGATTTAGGGAGTTCTTGAATAATTGTCTTATTGTCTTGAAGATATGAACTAATAAAGTTTCTTATTTCCGAGTATACATCGTTCCATTCCACAATGTCAAATTTAGTAATGGAAATGTAATTTTCAGATATAAAAACTTCTTTTACAAATGAAAACCCAAAGAGAGCTTTTGCTAAAGGAGAAGATTTACTTGCTTCTTCAATGTTTATATACTCAACATCTGTATTGGTCAGAGATTTATTTGTTCCAAACTTCATAGTAGATGGGTTAGGTGTTGCCTCTGCATAGACCTCAATAGGTTCTTTCTTTCTTGAGCTATTAGTTTCGTTTACAGCAATACCACCATCAATTAAATAGGCTTCAATTTGTTCTCTAACTTCTTCTTGAACATCACTCCATTCAACGATATCAAATCTTTGAATTGCAATAAAATTTGCAGTAATAAATACTTTTTTTACAAAAGGTAAATAGAATAATTGTTGGGCTAGAGGAGAGTCTTTAGCATCATCTATGTTATTATATTCATAGCTACCTCCGTTAATTAAAATTTGAGTGCTTACAAATTTTAAAATATTTTTATTGTTGGTTGATTGAATCGTAATTTTTTGTGAACTCATTTTTAAATATTAGAAAATGAATTGCAAAATTACTGCAAAAAAAATGAATAGATATGTTAAATAAATATAAATAAGGTTGTAAAAATGAAAGAATTATTCTTGAAAAAAACGACTTTCCATTTAAATATTTACTGAGAATCCAATAGTAATAATCGTATTGTTTATGTTTAATTGAGTGGCTTCAACCTCATCATATTGAGGGTAAAAGTCATATTGGTCAGTTTTATTACTTTTTTTGTAGGATAAATTTAATTTTACAGTTCCGAAATTATATCCAAGACCTAAGGAATAGCTTTCTAGGTTATCTGAAGAAATTGAATTAATGAATGGGTTTTGTTCGTAAACATAGCCACCTCGAACACTAAGGTTATTAATTCTCCATTCTGTACCTAAACGTATTGCATCAGCTCTTTTAAGTTGATTGTCAAAAAATAAATTTTCCTGTGAAAAATTGTCACCAGATAAATATAAACCTTTGTAATTATTGGTTGAATAGTCAAAACTTATCAATCCAAATTTCCCAAAAATAATTGCTGTACTTGCGGTTATTTTACTTGGTGTTCTTAGTTTATAAAGTAATTCTTGAATAGGTAAATTACCACCAAAAGTATTGTCATAAATTACATCACTATTACTTACTTCTATTTCAGTATCTCCAAAAAATCCATCATTATTTATAATGTTGGTGTTTTCTATTATTTCTGTAAACCATTTGGGTGATTGATAACTTAGACCAAAACGAAAAGTATTTGTTGGTTTATAAATGAAACCTGCACTTAGAGAAAAACCAACACCATTAGTAAAATTTTCTTGATAAAATCTTGAATTTAATATATTGTCGTTTCCGTCATTGTTAGTCTCTCTTAGAACTGTTTGCTGACTAAAACTAATATCATAAAAATTTAAACCAGCTCCAACATGTAATTTTTCTTGGTAAACACCAGAAAAGGCAAAATTTAATTCAGAAATTTCACCATCATAATAGTTAGATAATTCTTGATCTTCTGAAATATCGTAAATTATAGGGTTTTGACTTATATCTAAAGGGAAACTGTTAAATGATGAAAAACCACTGTTTCCTTTGGCAATAAATTTATCTTCAAAATCAGCAGAAATTCTATAATTTACCCCCAAAGCTAATTTAGACCATTCATTGTTAAAACTATTCTCAAAAGTTAACACAGCACCTGCATTTGTTACTTTGAAAAAATCTTCTTCTGTTGTTAAAGAGTTATTGTAGTAGGTTGTTAAATAATTGGTATTTCGAGCTTGAAATGTTAAAGACGCATTATTACCGTTAAACACTGATATTCCAGCAGGATTTATTATCATTGAGGCAACATCTCCGCCAACAGCTCCAAAAGCACCACCCATAGCAACAAATCTGGCACTACCATTTCCGTCATTCCTTGAAAACATTAATGATAAATTTTGATAACCTAATGACTGAGAATTAGACACACAGCTAAGAGCGGCAAAAGCCACAAAAAAAATTATTTTTCTCATAAAAGTTTGATTAAAATTTTATCCTCCTCTCTTGGAAGAGCCACCTCTTGATGAGCTACCACCTCTTGAAGAACTACCTCTACTAGAAGAGCCGCCACTTCTAATTGAAGAACTTCTTCGTGAACTATTATTTCTAATTGAAGAACTTCTAGACGAATTACTACTTCTAGTTCTTGGTGAGTAATTACTCTTGCTTCTTGAAGATCTTCCTTTATAACTCGATCTTTTGGTTGAACTGTTAGAACGAATAGAGGAGTTTTTTCTACCAGTACTTCTAGATGGTCTACTGTTAGAAGGAACGTTCTTAGGCTTGTTGTAAACATTAATTTTACTCTTATCTAGTCTAAGTCTACTTGCTAAATTATCAATGTTAATGTCATTAACAGTGTTTTTTGCTCTTCCATTTGTGAAATTTACCCTTCTATTGCTACTATTTATCCTACGAGAATTTGTGTAATTCCTAGTGTTTAAAGTATTGTATGAATAATTTCTTCGGCCATAATTGAAATTTCTAAATCCATTATAGATATATCCATTACCGTAATAACCTCTCCAGTTAAAAAAACCATAACCATACATGCCGTTAAAAAATGGATTGAAAAAAGGTGACTGAAAGTATCCATATCCAGGCCAAAAAGAAGGGTCGCCAAGTCTACTTCTCCATCCTAGTCTCCATGCTCTCCTATTCCAAGGGTTTAAATAACCATAGCTGAAATAAGGATCGTAAAAATTCCAATAATTATTAAATCCGTAACCAGCACCTCTAAGGTTTAGGTTAATTACTATTTGGTCACTATCTGAATTACCCCAGGCATTATTCATCATATATCCCTCGCTATCTTCAGAGGAATTATTTGTATTATTATCTACTGAGCTATAGGTTTCAATATCTGTTAAAATATCAGTTCCATTAACTCCGTCTAATCGTTCAAGTTCTTTTGTGAAATAATTGTTTTCATATTCCTCATACTCTTTGCTATTGTCAAGAATAACTCTTGTCCTTTTAATTTCTTTGGAATAAATACCATCATTATCTGGGACATTTTGATAAACAGTACATGATGAAAAAAGAATAAATAATAGAAAAATTATTAGAGGTAACTGAGCCGATTTGAAGTAGCAGATTGATTTCATAATGATTTTTTTTTGTAGTAAAAAAAACAAATTGGTGATTAAAAAGCATATTTTTTTTTATTCACTATGCTTAAAATGCTTTAGTTTTGCTTTCGTATTTTTACCCATTAACAAATTTACAATAAATATAATAACAAATATTTAACAACATCCATGCCAAAAATAATATTATGAGTAAGAAGTTAACTAAGAGAGCGGAAGATTATTCAAAATGGTATAATGAAATTATTCTTAAAGCAGATCTGGCCGAGAATTCAGCTGTAAGAGGATGTATGGTGATTAAGCCTTATGGATTTGCTATTTGGGAAAATATGCAGAAAGAACTTGATAGAATGTTTAAAGAAACAGGTCATCAGAATGCCTATTTTCCTTTATTTGTTCCTAAGAGTTTATTTGAGGCAGAAGAAAAAAATGCGGAGGGTTTTGCGAAAGAGTGTGCTGTTGTTACCCATTATAGATTACAAAATGATCCTGAAAAAGAAGGAAAACTTCGAGTTGATCCTGAGGCTAAATTAGATGAAGAACTTATTGTTAGACCTACTTCCGAGGCTATTATTTGGAATACTTACAAGGGATGGATTCAGTCCTACAGAGATTTACCATTATTAATTAATCAATGGGCCAATGTAGTTCGTTGGGAAATGAGAACAAGATTGTTTTTGAGAACGGCTGAGTTTTTATGGCAAGAGGGGCATACAGCTCATGCAACTAAAAATGAGGCCCTCATTGAGTCCAAGCTAATGCAAGATGTATATGCTAAGTTTGCGGAAGAATTTATGGCTATGCCAGTTGTAAAAGGATTTAAGTCGGAAAGTGAACGCTTTGCAGGAGCAGAGGAAACATACACTATTGAGGCATTAATGCAAGATGGTAAAGCACTTCAAGCTGGAACGTCACATTTTTTAGGCCAAAATTTTGCTAAAGCTTTTGATGTAAAGTACACCTCTAAAGAAGGAAAGCAAGAATATGTATGGGCTACCTCATGGGGAGTTTCTACTCGCTTAATTGGTGGTTTAATAATGACACATTCTGATGATTTTGGATTGGTATTACCTCCAAGATTAGCTCCTATTCAGGTTGCTATTATTCCAATCTACAAAGGAGAGGATCAATTAACACTAATCTCAGAGAAAGTAAAAATAATAGTGAAGTTACTTAGAGAAAAGAATATTTCAGTAAAATTTGATGACAGAGATACCTTTAGACCTGGTGCTAAATTTGCAGAATATGAGTTAAAAGGGGTTCCTGTTAGAATTGCAATTGGCAATAGAGATATGGAAAATAATACTGCAGAGGTGGCTAGAAGAGATACTCTGGAAAAACAAACAATCCCTCAAGACCAATTATCAGAATATATTTGTGAGCTTCTTGAAGAAATTCAGCAAAACTTATTTAATAGGGCGCTCTCTTTTAGGAATGATCACATTACTGAGGTGAATTCTTTCGAAGAGTTCAAAGAAGTTATTGAGAATAAAGGTGGTTTTGTGTCTGCTCATTGGGATGGAACCATAGAGACAGAAAATAAGATTAAAGAATTAACCAAAGCTACGATAAGATGTATACCAAATAAGGCAAAAGAAGAGGCGGGTACTTGTGTTTTAACTGGAGAAAAATCATCAAGAAAAGTCTTGTTTGCCAAGGCATATTAAATTTTGTAAAAAAATATTGTACAATTTTAAAAACGTTGTATATTTGCATCCGCAATCGGGATAAATATTTTTTATAAGATTGCTTTTGGTCCGTTCGTCTAGGGGTTAGGACGCCAGGTTTTCATCCTGGTAACACGGGTTCGATTCCCGTACGGACTACAATTTTTATTAAAAAAACATATTAGAAATGGCAAATCATAAGTCAGCATTAAAAAGAATAAGAAGTAACGAAACGAAGAGATTACGTAATAAACATCAGCATAAAACTACTCGTAATGCTGTCAGAGATCTTCGTGCATCTTCCGACAAGAAAGAGGCAGAAGGAATGTTGTTAAAGGTAGTTTCTATGTTAGATAAGTTAGCTAAAAATAATATTATTCATAAAAATAAAGCAGCTAATTTAAAGTCTAAATTAACAAAACAAGTAGCTACACTTTAATCGTTGTAGACTACAAAAACCATAAAAAGCGCTCTGATACCATCAGAGCGCTTTTTTTTTGGCTTATCAAAAGTTATTTACCAATCGTAACTTTTTTGGGCATCTAATTTTATAAAAATAAATAGTAATAAAGTAAAACCCCAAAGAGAGGATCCTCCGTAACTTAGGAATGGCAGTGGTATGCCAACAGTAGGTATGAGTCCAATAACCATTCCTATATTTATTATTAAGTGAAAAAATAAAATTGAAGCAACTCCATAACCATATATTCTCCCAAATTTATTAGCATGTTTTTCTGCTCTGTAGATTATTCTAAAAAGAAGTGATATAAAAACCAGAATTAAAAGGCTTGATCCAATAAATCCCCATTCTTCCCCAACAACACTAAATATATAATCTGTATCTTGAGCAGGAACAAAATCTCCTTTGGTTTTGTCGCCTTCTAGAAATCCTTTCCCCCAAAATTTTCCTGAACTAATAGTTTGCATGGATTGATTTGAATTATAACCAATTTGTTTTGTATCTGATGTTTTTCCAAGTATTACCTCAAATCGATCTCTTTGGTGCTTTTTTAAAACATGATTATATGAATAATCTGCAGAAAAAATAAAAAGGAAAGAAATTAAGTACATTCCTAAAACCCTAGTCCAATTAAATTTTAAAAAACGTTTATTTCTATAGATGTTATATAGCATGTATAGGGTTATTAAAATAAAAAGATAACCTATAATTATTTTGACACCTAATAAGATGGTAAGGATAAATAACAGTATAGAAGTACACCCAAGGATAATATATGCTAATGTTAAGCCCTCTCTATTTAAAACAAAAAAGAAAGCTAAATATATAATTGCAGAACCAGGATCATGAAGAGCAATTAAAGATGCAGGTAAAAAAATTATTATGAAAGCTTTGAGTTGATTTTTTATTATGCTTAAGTTATATTTTCTATCACTTAATAATTTTGCTAGTGCTAGGGCTGTAAATACTTTGGCAAATTCTGATGGCTGAATGCCGATACTTCCGAATCGATACCATGATCTTGCACCATTAATTTCTGTTCCAAAAAAAAATAAACCAATTAATGACAGTAATGACAAGACGAAAAAAATACTGGCAAATTGCTGAAAAAATTTAGCATTAATAAAGAGAATCAATATAATAAGTGGAATACTCAATAAAATCCATAGAAGTTGTTTGCTATATTTTGTGGAAAAATCAAAAATTTGGACACTTTCCTCTGAATAGGTAGCAGCAAAAATATTTATCCAGCCAAAACCGACTAGTATTATGAAAAAGAATACCAGGAGCCAATCTATACCATAAAAAATATTATTTTGTTCCTTCCTCAACTTTATTGGGTTCTTTAATTTGACTTTGATATATTGAACTTAAATCTGTAGCTAACATTCGATCTTCAATCCATTTTCTTTTTACTTGTCCTGTTAAATATTTTTCAATTAAAAGACTTGTTATTGGTGCTGCCACAGTAGAACCAAACCCTCCGTTTTCAATAAATACAGCAACTGCAATTTTAGGATTGTTTTTAGGCGCAAATGCAACTAAAATTGAATGATCGGGTAATTTAATTTTTTTTCCGTCAACCTTCATGAAATTTTCTGATGTCCCGGTTTTACCAACAATATCAATACCCTTTATATTAACCCAACTAGCTGTTCCAGTTTTAAATACTTCATGCATCCCCTCAATTATTGGTTCAAAATGTTCCTTATCAATAGAGGTTTTTTTTGGGTGCATATACACTGAATCACTTATTATTTTATTATCAATATTTTTTACTACGTGAGGAGTAAAGAAAAATCCTCTATTAGCAATTGCAGCAGTAACATTTGCCAATTGTATGGGAGTTGTTAGGACTTCTCCTTGCCCTATTGCATTTGAAATATTTGTTGAGGCATTCCATTTATATTTATACATTCTGCTATAATATTCTCCATTTGGAATTAATCCTTTATCGCCTTCAGGTAGATCATATCCTAAATAGTTTCCTAAACCAAAGCTTCTAACATGAGAGTTCCAATTATTCATGCCTTCAATTGGGGTGTTGTTTTTTTCAATAATTCTTTTGTAGGTATTTGCAAAATAACTATTACATGATTTTGAAATTGCTGAATGTAATTCAATAGGTTTTCCAAAAATATCACAATGACATTTCATAAACTCCTTCTTTCGGTTTCCGTAACGATAGCCTCCATTACAATAAAAATGGCTATTTTCATTTATAACTCCTTCTTGGAGACCAATTAAAGCATTAATTAGTTTAAAAGGAGAACCTGGAGCATAAGTTCCTTTTAAGCCCCTATCGTACATTGGTTTATTGATTGTGTCACCTAACAGTTTTACAGAATTAGGAGATCGTAAACGTCCTACCATCACATTAGGATCATAGCTTGGCGCTGTTATTAGTGCAAGAATCTCGCCGCTAGAGGGTTCAAGTGCTATGATGCCACCCCTTTTTCCTTTCATTAATGACTCTCCATATTGTTGTAGGTTACTATCTATAGTGAGTGTAATATCTTTTCCGTTTACAGGCAAAGAATCGTACATACCATTTTTAAAAGTTCCCATAATTTTATTTAGCCGATCTCTTCTGAAATATTTTTTCCCTTTTTTCCCTCTTAGTACCTTTTCATATTGGGCTTCAACACCAGCTTTTCCAATTAACTCTCCTTGCTCATAGTAATCATCATTCTTCGCAACTATTTCGTTTACCTCATTAATATACCCTAAAATATTTGCTGCAGATTTTATGGGGTAATTTCGAATGATTCTTTTTTGGATATTAAATCCTTGAAATTTGTGTAATTTTTCTTGAAGAAAAGCAAAATCTTCCTTGGCAAGTTGTTTAAGAAAAACAGACTCTAGCCAAGGGGCATATTTCACAGCTTTTTTAAATCGTTTTAAAAAATCTTCTTTAGTTATTTTCAATAATGAGCATAGCTCAATGGTGTCTAGAGGGATCACTTCATTTGGAACAATAGTTACGTCATATGATAATTGATTAGCTACTAACAATTCGCCATTTCTATCGTAAATGTAACCTCTCTCTGGGAAATCAAACATAACTTTTACAGCAGAATTTTTTACAGGATTATAGTCACGACTTTTCAATATTTGTAATTGAAATAATCTCCCAATAAATAGGACTCCTATTACAGAAATTAAAAAATATAGCAAAAAACTCCTTTTCATAGTTAATTAAGTTGTTTTTCTCTTAGTATGTATGACCCTGCAAAATAAAGAATTAAAGTAAAAACACTTGAGTACAAGGTATTTAATAAAACTGTTCCCATATTTTGAAAACTAAAATTATCTAGTGAAAACAATACAAAATGGTGAATAATAGTCAAGGTTACAACATAATTAAAGACCTGTCCAAATGTTTCTGTGTGAAGATCAAATAGGAGGTAATCAATATTATTTTTTTTAAAAAATAGTTTAATGAAATATAAACGCAGAAATGCTATAATTAATAGAGATGAAGCATGTATTCCGCCAGTATCTGAGAAAAAATCTACTATTAATCCGTATAGGAAAGCACAAAATAAAATGATGAATCTATTTTTGTTTAAGGGAAATAAAAAAATAAATGTGATGTATAAATATGGGTTAATATTACCTGAAAAATTAATGTTATTTAACACCAATATTTGGAGAAATAGAATCAAAACAGTCCAAATAAATACTCGTATTTTATTCATTGCTGTTGTTTTCAAGGTTCATTATTTCATGCTTATCGAAATCTTTAATTACATAAATATTTTTCAGATTACTCATGTCATTAAAAAGTTGAATATTTACAATCCTTTTTATTGAGGCCCCCTCTTCAGTATCAATTACTTTTCCAATAGGGATTCCTGCAGGAAAAATTGTTGACATACCGCCAGTTACAATTGTATCACCACTTTTTATGATTGCTTGTCTAGGAATATCTAATAGTTGTAAAATATTATAATCAACACCGTTCCACATTAAACTACCAAAATATGAGCTATTTTTTAGTCTGGCATTAATTTTACTATTTCTGTTTAAAATAGATTGAACTCGTGAGTAATTATTTGATACATGCTCTGTAATACCTATGATTCCCATAGAGTTAATCACAGCCATTTCGTTTGATATACTATCATTTTTCCCTAAATTGATTGTTAGGAAATTATAGTTTCCACCAAATTGATTTTTTTCTATTTTACCCTCAATAAAATAAAACCTTTGTTTAAAACTGGTGGTATCATCAACTTTTTTTGACTTAATTTCGGCTAACAATTGCGAAAATTTTTCAACTTTATTTTTTAATACTAAATTTTCGTTTACAAGTAAAAGGTTTTCCTTATTAAGATGTAAATAATCAGTAAGAGAATTTATTTTATTGTAAAACCCACCTGTAAATGAATTGGCAGAGTTCACAAATTTACTTTTATGGAAACTACGATTATTAATTACTAGATTTATTGCTATAAATTCTAAAAGCAAAAAAAATAAAAAATACCGATACTTCTGAATAAAATAGATGAGTTGTTGCATAAGAAGTAAAGATGTCTGTGATTATTTCATTAAGACACTTTTGTATTTATCTAATTCTTTCAGGGCTATTCCAGTACCTCTTACAACAGCTCTAAGTGGGTCTTCAGCAATGTAAACAGGTAAGTCTGTTTTTCTTGAAAGACGTTTGTCTAAACCTCTCAACATTGAACCTCCTCCGGCAAGGTAAATTCCTGTGTTGTAAATGTCAGCAGCTAATTCTGGAGGGGTTTTTGAGAGTGTTTCCATAACAGCATCTTCAATTCTCAAAATTGATTTATCTAAAGCTTTGGCTATTTCTCTGAAAGAAACTTGTACTTGTTTTGGCTTTCCACTAAGCAAATCTCTACCCTGAACTAACATATCTTCTGGTGGATTATCTAAATCTTCTGTGGCTGCACCAATATTTATTTTTACTTTTTCAGCTGTGGTATCTCCAATATAGAGGTTATGTTGAGTCCTCATATAATACATGATATCATTAGTAAATAAATCTCCTGCTACCTTTACAGACTGATCACAAACTATACCAGCCAGAGCAATTACCGCAATTTCTGTTGTTCCACCACCAATATCGATAATCATATTTCCTTTAGGTTCCATGATATCGATACCAACCCCAATTGCAGCAGCCATTGGTTCATATATTAAGTATATTTCTTTGGCGTTCATATGTCTAGCGGAATCTTGGACCGCTCTTTTTTCAACTTCGGTTATCCCAGAAGGAATACAAATTACCATTCTTAGTGCTGGTGGGAAAAGCTTCTTTTTAATAGCTGGAATTTTTTTTACAAATTCCTTAATCATTTCTTCGGATGCTTGAAAGTCTGCGATTACACCATCTTTTAATGGGCGAATTGTTTTTATGTTTTCATGCGTTTTACCTTGCATTAAATTAGCCTCCTTACCTGTAGCAATAATTCTACCAGTAACTCTATTTCTTGCAACAATAGATGGGCTATCTATCACAACCTTACCATTATGAATAATAAGTGTATTTGCCGTTCCTAAATCAATGGCAATGTCTTCTGTCATGAAATCAAAAAAGCCCATAAAAATGATTAATTTTCTAAATGTGTGTGATTACTTACAAATCTAATAAAAATAAGCTAGTAATTACGTTGATTTTTAATGTTTAAAATGTCTAGTACCAGTCATTACCATAGAAACATTATTTTTATTGCAATAATCAATGGTTAATTGGTCTTTAATCGATCCGCCTGGCTGAATTACGTTTGTAATTCCTGCTTTATCAGCAATTTCTACACAGTCAGGAAAAGGAAAAAAGGCATCGCTAGCCATTACCGCTCCTTTGAGATTAAAATTAAAATTTCTAGCTTTTTCTATTGCTTGCCTTAAAGCATCAACTCTGCTTGTTTGTCCAGTTCCGCTAGCCAATAATTGCTTGTTTTTAACTAGTACAATAGTATTTGATTTAGTGTGCTTGCATATTTTTGAAGCAAACAATAGATCTTCTAATTCTTTATCTGTTGGTTTGTTGTTAGTTGCATAAGATAAGTCCCCTAAAACGTCTGTTTTATCATCTTTATCTTGGATTAATAATCCGTTTAATGAGGTCCTAACTATCTGCTTGGGTAATTCAAAACTTTTTTGAATTAGAATCACTCTATTCTTTTTACCTTTTAAAATTGTAAGAGCGTCTTGATCATAAGAGGGCGCTATTACTACTTCGCAAAAAAGTTGGTGAATTTCATTGGCGGTAGCTAGATCAATTTTAGTATTTGAAATCAAGACACCTCCAAAAGCAGAAACTGGATCACCAGCTAATGCATCAACATAAGCCTTACAAATTGTTTCTCTTTGAGCAAAACCACAAGCATTATTATGCTTTAAAATAGCAAATGTTGGATCTTCGGATACAAATTCATTCATCAAGTTTACAGCAGCATCTACATCCAGAAGATTATTGTAGCTTAACTCCTTCCCATGTAGTTTATCAAACATAGCTTCTAAATCACCGAAGAAATAGCCCTTTTGGTGGGGGTTTTCTCCATAACGTAGAGTTTTTGAATTTAATTCACTTGCCTTATACACAACTTCATCTTCATTAAAATAATTAAAAATAGCAGTGTCATAGTGAGATGAAATATTGAAAGATTTTGCAGCAAACTTTTTCCTTTCTTCTAGACTTGAAGCACCATTATTTGATTTATAGAGTTTTAAAAATTCTTCATATTGATCCATCGATGATATGGTAAAAGTATCTTTAAAATTTTTTGCAGAGGCTCTAATAAGAGAAATACCACCAATATCAATTTTTTCAACAATTTCTTGTTCTGTTGCTCCAGAGACCACAGTTTTTTCAAATGGATATAAGTCAACAATTACAAGATCAATCTGTGGAATCTCATATGCTTTCATTTCTGAAATATCTCCTTGATGATCTTGTCTGTTTAAGATTCCTCCAAAAACTTTTGGGTGTAATGTTTTTACTCTACCACCTAAAATTGAGGGATAAGAGGTAACATCTTCTACAGGAGTAACAGGAATTCCTAATTCTTTGATAAATTTTTCTGTACCTCCTGTTGAGTATATAGTAACATTTTTTTTGTGTAACTCTTCAACTATTGGCTTTAGACCATTTTTGTGAAATACGGAAATTAATGCAGATTGGATAATTTTTAGATTGCTCATTTTGTGTGCTTTGTTAAGCACACAAATCTACTAAATGTGAGTTGCTAAAACAACAGAAAATAATTTGAAATAAAGAAACTTATACTACAATTGTGAATAAATTTTTTTTGTAAAAGATTCTACAAGATTGTTATAGTTTTTTTTGGATTTTTCTGATTTCTTTTTTCTATTTAATAATTTTATAAAAGGGTTAAGTTTTCTCTGTTTTTTCATTGTTAACGAGGGATGTTTTTATTGTAAAAATAATCTTTAAGATTTTTAGAAACAATACCAATAAATAGGGAAATTTTTAACTACCTATTTTTAGTGAAATAATTTTTAACAGGATTTAATCATGTAGTAATAAGTTCAATTTTTATAAAGTTCAGCAACTTTAGCGCAAACAAACTCTAGTAATAGTTCGTCTAGTTCTGAGAATGGGTTAGAATCATGTGAATCAATGTCTATTTGACCAATATTTTCACCATCTACAAAAATAGGAATTACAATTTCTGATTTCACTTTCCACCCACATGAAATATAATTTTCTTGTTCACTAACGTCTTGAACAACAAAATTTTTGTTACTCAGTGCTACCTGTCCACAAATTCCTTTACCAAAAGGGATAATGGTATGATCTGTTGGCTCTCCAGTAAATTCAGCTAATTTCAATTCTTGCTTGTCGCCATTTTTGAAATAAAAACCAACCCAATGATAATAGGATATTTGATTTTCTAAAAAATCACAAATAGCTTGTTGTTTTAATGAGATTGTTTTCTCAGAGGATACAATACTGACTATATTTTCTTTTATAAAATTAATATTCATGTTTTCTTTATATTTACGTTCTATGAAAAGATTCTGTAAAATTAATTCAAATTCTCTATGAAAGGACAAAGAAATACTGTTCTTTTTTTGATAAGATTTTTTGTTACTTATTTTATTCTATTTGGGACTTATTCTTTCTATCTAAATAAAACTCAGCAAAAAGAAGGTGTATTTTCTTGTTCACCCATTACTAAAACTGTCGCAAATCAAACAAAGACTTTGTTATCCGTATTTGATTATAATGTCGAAACATTGCAGCATACAGAAGAAATGTCTATGAAAGTTATATTAAATAATACTTACGTTTCAAGGGTTATAGAGGGTTGTAATTCAATCAGTATTATTATTTTATTTATAGCATTTATTGTAGCGTTTCGTGGAGGGATCAAAGAGACAATTATTTTTGGTACAATAGGGAGTATAATTATTTATGGAGTCAATATCATACGAATTTCATTTTTAACTGCATTGATTTATGAATATCAACATTATCAAGATGTATTACACAATATTGTTTTTCCACTCATAATTTATGGAACTACTTTTTTACTCTGGATTGTTTGGGTTCATAAATTTTCAAATTATAAAAAATGAGAATGATTTTACGAATAGTACTTATTTTATTCTTTTTTGGACTTTTATTTTTTGTCAGAGCTTTTGAGCTTGAGTTATTTTATGATCCGTTAAATAGCTATTTTCAAAATGAATATTTATATAAAGAAATTCCTTCAATAAATAGATGTAAATTACTAATTCATCTTTTTTACAGATACACTCTTAATTCTTTAATTTCAATTGCAATTATTTATTTGATTTTTAGAAATAAAAAAATAATGAACTTCTTACTGTTCTTTTTTACAATAGCCTTTATTCTTCTCATAATAATTTTTTTCTTTTCTATCAGAAATAATTTGGAAGAAGGTTATCTTTTTTCATTTTATATTCGAAGGTTTATAATTCATCCACTCTTTTTATTAATTCTTATCCCTGCGTTTTACTATTATAATAGGCCCAATCAATAATTTAACATATTTTTAAATATTTCTATTGTAAATTTGCAGGGTAATGGAAATAATTATCAAGAAAATAATCGCTTCAATTCTGTCATTTATAGTGTTATTTTCATCTATGTCTTTTGCCATAGATGAACATATCTGTGGTGATCAAGTTATGGATTTGTCTTATTTTGGAAATGCCGATAATTGCGGTATGGAGGAGGTTAAAATAAATTCCAATAATTCAGTTTTAAAAGGGAATAATTGCTGTCTAGACCAAATAACACTCTTTCAATCATCTATATTTAATATAGAAAATCCCACTAGTCTTCATAATTTAGAATTTCAATTTCTTCCTTGGAATTCAGGCCTTTATGTTGGTTTTCAGGTAATTAACTCTTTTAAGCTAGAGTATTACAAAGACTTCTCTCCGCCTGATATTAATATTGATTTTCAGGTTTTACATCAGGTTTTTTTAATTTAATTATTAAATAACATTAAATTTTATCATCTTTTTTGGGTGGTAAATCGTCTTGTTATTATTAAAATTAAATTAAACCCAATGAAAAAAAATAGTATTATTATCATATTTTTAGTTTTACCATTGTTTTTATTTTCTCAAGAAAAATTAACTGGTATGATCATGGATAAAAATAATCCAAAAGATAATTTAGGAGTTTTTGGAGCTAATGTCTACTGGCTAAATACCTCTATAGGAGCTACAACTAACGAAAAAGGATGGTTTACAATTCCATACAACAAAAGCTATAAGAAACTTGTAGTTAGCTATGTAGGTTATAAGACAGATACACTTAAAATTAGTGATTTGGAGCCAATACATCATTTTATAACATTAGAGAATGAATTGGAAGAAGTAACCTTAAAAAGTAAAAAGAAGGCTACTCAAAGGTCCTTTATTCAAACAAAAAATGTTTTTACAGTTAATAGTGAAGAGCTTCTCAAGGCTGCTTGTTGCAATTTAGCTGAGAGTTTTGAAACAAACCCATCCATTGATGTAAATTTTTCTGATGCATTAACGGGGACTCGTCAAATTCAAATGTTAGGCTTAAAGAGTCCTTATCTACTTATTACTCAAGAAAATATTCCATCAATACGTGGCGCTGGTCAGGTATTTGGTCTTACTTTTACCCCTGGAACATGGGTTGAAAGTATTCAAATCACCAAAGGTGCAGGGAGTGTTATTAATGGCTACGAGAGTATTTCAGGTCAAATTAATGCTGAGTTAGTAAAACCTCTAACAGATAATAGAATCTTTCTAAATGCGTATGGTTCTTTAGGAGGTAGATATGAACTGAACTCACATTTAAATCATAAAATTTCTGACAAATGGCAAACAGGAATATATATTCATGGAAATTATAGAAATAAAAAATTTGACAGAAATAAGGATGGATTTCTAGATAATCCTCTAATTAGCCAAGTTAATGTTATGAACCGTTGGCAATATTTAGATGCAGAAAAAGGATGGGTAAGTTTTATTAATGTCCGATTTATGGATGATTCTAAACAAACTGGCCAAAATAATTTTGATCCACTTATAGATAAAGGTAGGTCTGAGGTATGGGGTGGTGAAATAGATACAAAGCGTTTTGATTCTTCTTTAAAATTAGGATATGTTTTTCCACAACTCCCTTTTCAAAGTTTTGGATTTCAGTTTTCCTACAGTAACCATGATCAAGATTCTTATTTCGGCCTTAAAACGTATGATATTAATCATCAAAGTGTCTACTCTAATTTACTCTTTAATTCAATAATAGGTGATACACGTAGTAAATTTACGACAGGATTAAATTTCACTTATGATATTTATGATGAATTTGTTAATTCAATAAATTTTTCTAGAAAAGAGAAATCTTTTGGAGGTTTTTTTGAGTATGCGTACGATAATTCAGATAATTTTAGTTTTACTTCAGGCGTAAGAATAGATACTCATAATTTACTTGGAACTTATATAACACCAAGATTACATATTAGATATGTTCCTTGGGAAAAAGGAGTGTTGAGAGCTTCGATTGGACAGGGCAGAAAAAGCGCAAATGTATTTGCAGAAAATCAACATTTATTTGCAAGTACTAGACAGATTGATATCCAATCCTCAGGAGGTAAAATTTATGGATTAGATCCAGAAGTTGCATGGAATTATGGGTTATCATACTTACAGGGATTTAATTTATTTAATAGAAAAGGAGATATTACTTTTGACTATTATAGAACTCATTTTCAAAATCAAGTTGTAGTAGATTGGGAAAATCCGCAAAGAATTTCTTTTTACAATTTGGATGGAGAAAGTTATGCAAATAGTTTTCAAACTGAGGTTAATTATTATGTAGATGATTTCACAAGCCTACGTTTAGCTTATAAATTCTATGATATAGAAACTGATTATTTTTCAGGAAAATTATCAAAACCGTTAACACCAAATCATCGTTTATTTGCAAATATTTCATATGAAACAAAAAAAATAGATGATATAAAACAATGGAAATTTGATTTAACTTATAATTTTATAGGTGAACAACGATTACCAGATACATCAACTAATCCGGTGGAATACCAATTAGGAGAGTATTCAAATTCATATAGTTTATTAAATACTCAAATTACTAAAGTTTTCACTGAAAAATTTGAAATGTATTTTGGAATAGAGAATTTAACAGATTTAAAACAGAAAAATCCTATTTTAGCATCTGATGACCCATTTGGTGATAGCTTTGATTCAACAATTATCTATGCGCCAATTTTTGGGAGAATGTTATACAGTGGATTACGATTTAAAATTAATTAATAATGAAAAAAACTATTCTTATTATTTGCTTGTTGTTGATAGGATTTTCTGCATCAGCTCAAAAGAAAAAAAAGAACTCTAAAGTCGCTATTGAAGTTGATGGAGTTTGTATGATGTGTAAAAAACGTATTGAAAAAGCTGCATTAAACTCTAAAGGCGTAAAGTTTGCATCCTGGGATCTTAAAACCCATCAACTATCACTAATCATAGATGAAAATAAAACAGGGACAAAAATTATTCAACAAAATATTGCCGCTGTCGGACATGACACTAAGGGATTTAAAGCTAAAGATCATGCTTACAATAGTAACCCTGCATGTTGTAAATACAGAGATAAAAAAGTTGTAGATAGTCATGAAAAAGTTGAAAATTAGAAGTTTATTCTTAAAAACTATAACTATAATTTTTATTGTTAATCTTTTTGTTTCTTGTCAAAAAAAAGAGATAACTATTGGTGATATTCTTTCTAAATCTCTTGAAGCTCATGGAGGACTAGAAATTTGGCAGCAAGTAGATACACTTTCCTTTACAAAGAAAACAATTTTATACAATCGGGAAGGGTTGAAAGAGAAAGAGATTACTCAACATCAATCTTTTTATGGAGGTGATTTTATAAATGGTGAAATAACCTCAATTGGAGTAGATAAGTCTAGAATATCTATTATAGGTGACATTTACTCTAAGAGTATCGAGGATTCTTTGGCTGTGTTAACAGATGATGATGTCAAATTAATTAATAAGTCCTTTAGGTCAGCATATTACGTTATATGCCAGCCTTTTAATTTAAAGCAAAGTGATGCATTGCTTTTTTATAAAAAAGACACTATTTTAAATGGTGAAAAAACATTTGTAGTGGATGTTTCTTACAGAGAAGATGAAAATACAAATACTCCAGATCAATGGACTTATTTTTTTAATGCCAAGACATATTTAATTGTAGCAGCAAAAGTTTTTCATTCGCCTACAGTTAGTTTTATTGAAAATATAAAGTTTAATAAAGAAACACCGTTTGTTTTTAATGCAGAAAGAGAGAGTGTTTTTTTGAATAAAGACGGCTCCAAAGATTTTTTAAGAGCCTCATACTTTTACTCAAATTATAAAGTTGCTTTAAAGAAATAAAATAATAAATCCCAACCTTTTAGATTGGGATTTATTATTACTTACCTAGATGCTATTACATCATTCCTGGCATTCCTCCTCCCATTGGAGGCATTCCAGCACCAGCAGGAGCTTCTTCTTTGATGTCTATTAAAGCACATTCTGTAGTTAGAATCATGCCTGCAACTGAAGCAGCATTTTCTAATGCAACACGGGTTACTTTTTTAGGATCAATAATACCAGCCTCTAACATATCTACATATGTTTCTGACTTTGCATCATAACCAAAATTTTTGTTTCCTTCTAATACTTTATTTATAACTACAGATCCTTCACCACCTGCGTTTTCAACGATGGTTCTTAAAGGAGATTCAATCGCTTTATTTACAATTTGAATTCCAGTTGTTTCATCCAAATTTTCTGTCGCTATTTTTTCAAGTGTTTTTTTAGTTCTTACTAAAGCAACACCTCCACCAGCAACAATACCTTCTTCAACTGCCGCTCTTGTAGCATGAAGGGCATCATCTACTCTATCTTTCTTTTCTTTCATTTCAACTTCTGAAGCTGCTCCTACATATAAAACAGCAACTCCTCCGGCCAATTTGGCTAGACGTTCTTGAAGTTTTTCTTTGTCATAATCAGAGGTTGTAGTTTCTATTTGTGCTTTTATTTGGTTGACTCTAGCTTTTATTGCTTCGGCATCTCCATTTCCATTTACAATTGTAGAGTTGTCTTTATCTATGGTGATAGTTTCAGCAGTACCTAATAGATCTAATGTTGCACTTTCTAGAGAGAAACCTCTTTCCTCTGAAATTACTGTACCACCAGTTAAAATTGCAATATCTTCTAACATTGCTTTTCTTCTATCTCCAAATCCAGGAGCTTTCACAGCAGCAATTTTTAAACCACCTCTTAACTTGTTTACAACTAAAGTAGCTAAGGCTTGTCCATCAACATCTTCGGCAATAATTAGTAAGGGTCTACTTGATTGAGCCACCGGTTCTAATATTGGTAGAATTTCATTTAAATTAGAAATCTTTTTATCAAACAATAAAATGTACGGGTTTTCAAGATCAGCAATCATTTTATCTGCATCAGTAACAAAATAAGGAGATAAATATCCTCGGTCAAACTGCATACCTTCTACAACGTCTACGTAAGTTTCCATTCCTTTGGCTTCTTCAACGGTAATAACACCTTCTTTACCAACTTTTTCAAATGCAGTAGCAATAAGATCTCCAATTGTATTGTCATTGTTGGCTGAAATAGCTGCAACCTGTTTTATTTTTTCTGAGGAGTTTCCAACTTTCTGTGCCTGTTTTTCTAAATCAATTATGATTGCCTGAACAGCCTTATCAATCCCTCTTTTTAAATCCATAGGATTGGCTCCTGCGGCAACGTTTTTTATACCTTCTTTAACAATGGATTGAGCTAGTACAGTAGCTGTAGTAGTTCCATCTCCAGCTAAATCATTTGTTTTTGAAGCTACCTCTTTAACCATTTGAGCACCCATGTTTTCAAGCTCATCTTCTAATTCTACTTCTTTAGCTACAGATACACCGTCTTTTGTAACTGTTGGAGATCCAAACGATTTAGAAATAATCACATTTCGTCCTTTTGGACCTAAAGTTACTTTCACTGCATTTGCAAGAGCATCTACACCTCTTTTAAGGCCGTCTCTAGCATCACTATCAAATTTTATGTCTTTTGCCATTTTTATTCGTTTTAGTAAAGTTTAAACAATTGCTAAAATGTCGCTTTCGCGCATCATTAAATAATCTTTTCCTTCAAGTTTTAGTTCTGTACCTCCGTATTTACCATACAAAACAGTGTCTCCTACTTTTACAGTTAATGGTTCATCTTTTTTGCCATTCCCAACAGCTACGATAGTTCCTTTTTGAGGTTTTTCCTTAGCATTGTCTGGAATGATAATTCCTGAAGCTGTTGTGGTTTCTGCAGCAGCTGGTTCTACAAGAACTCTGTCTGCTAGAGGTTGAATTTTTATTCCCATTAGTATATTATTTTTATTTAAAATATAAAGATTCAGAAATTATGCCATTTATAATCAACTGACATTTTTTCAAGTTACTGATTTGAAATCGAAATTTTTCGAAAAAAAATGCCAACGTGTCATTTCGTTGGCATTTTTTAATTACAATTCATGCTTTTTGTTTGTTAAAGCGAATCATTTGTAATTGGTAATGTATTGTTTGAAGACTTAGGAGTTGATCTTACATCTTCAAGTGTATTCTCTAGCTTAATATTTGAAGTATTATCTCTTTCAATTGAAAAGTTTGATAATAAAATTAATGCGAACATGGAAATAGCTAATGTCCAGGTAGTTCTGTCTAAAAAATTGTTTGTGTTTTGAACACCACCCATAGATTGAGCTCCTCCTCCTCCAAATGAAGAAGATAAACCTCCACCTTTTGGATTTTGAACCATTACTATTAAAATCAATATAACAGCTATTAGTAAAATAACCGCTAAAAATAAGTTATAACTCATGATTTATTGTTTTGTTAATTTTTTTATTCCTTTAATTTGGTCTGCAAAGAAACCACTTTTTTCTGGATATTTCAAACTTAAAATTTCATAAGCTTTTATGGCTTTAGAGAACTTTTTTTGTTCTAAGTAGACTTTCGCTAAAGTCTCTGTCATTAACGATTTATCTGCTTTATTTTTAGGAATAATTACTTCTATTGTCTCATCTTTTTTTAATGAGCTAATCTTAGGATTATTTTCTATAAAACGGTTAATTAAAAAATCTTTATTGTCTTTTTTTGTTTTAACCTTTTCAACTTTTCCTCTATTTATAGGTTTGTGTGTGGATAATTGTAACCATTCATTAAAAGAATGAGTTTCATTCTTGTCGAATTTTATAGGTGAACCTATATCAATTATTTTCTCTTCAACTAACTTAATTTCTTGATAATTAGCTATTTTATTTTTGGCTATTTTCTCTTTTATCTGTTTATGAATGTCAGATTTTTTCTCAAAATGTATCGAAGTTATAAAATCAAACAATACTGATCTGTCTGTTGTAAAGGCAGCAGTTATTTTCAATTCATTATTGTATCTGTAGCTATCATTGTTTTTTAACCCTTTGAGATAGAGAGCTCTTGCAGACTGAAAATAAGGATATTTTTTTGTAATATTTTTTAATTCCGCAACCTGAAAGTCTTTCAGGATTTCTGGATGTGAAATTATATTTGTGAAGACTTCTGTGTTCATTACCAGTTTCCTAAAGAAGCATTAAAAATATCCTGAATAATACGCTCTAAAATTTCTTCAAGAGCAGCATCTAAAACTCCTCCAGTTAATTGAGCGTTTGCGTCAAAATCTGAATAAAATGAAAACTGCTTTTCAAAATCATCATCTTCTTTTAAACGATTATAAAAGCGGACATTAACAGTAATTGTTAATCTATTTTGGGCTGCTGTTTGCTGGGATGTTGCACTCATAGGATTTACACGGTATCCTGTAATTTCTCCTTCAAAACGTAAATCTCCTCCAGTGGCTGTTAAATCTAAGTTAGTCTGTCTTAAGAATAAATCTTGCATGTCTTGAGTAAAACGTTGACTAAGTTGAGGTTCAATTAGCGCTGCTTGGTTTGGAAAAAAATCTACTTGAATAGTTTTTGCGTCTCCGGTAGATCCACCATTAAATTTATAAATACCACAGCTTAAAAATATTGAGGTAATTATAAGAAAAGATAAGATGTTAATTGTTTTTTTCATAACGTATGATCAAATGTACAATTTAATTACAAATCGTATTGTTTGATTTTTCTATACAAAGTTCTTTCAGAGATGCCTAATTCTTTTGCCGCTAATTTTCTCTTGTTATTATTTTTTTCCAGTGATCGTTTAATCATTTCAATTTCCTTCTCCTGAAGAGAGAGGTTTTCACTTTCTTCAACATCCTCAACAAAGTCATAATTATTTTTAGAATCATGATGCTGCGGAAGATTAACAACTTCTACAGGGTAATGTTCAGGTTTTTTTTCTTGATATATTTTTTCAATTAGCTGGTGGTTTTCCTCTTGAACTTTCTCTGTGTTTCCACTTTGCATCAAATCAAGAGTTAATTTTTTTAAATCATTGATATCATTTCTCATATCAAAAAGAACTTTGTACATAATATCTCTTTCTGTTGAAAAATCACTTTTTGATGAAGCTCCTACTAAAGCGGGAAGATTGCCTTTATTATTTGGTAAGTATTGGGAAATCTTTTCGGCAGTTACAAGCCTTGTTTCTTCAACCACAGATATTTGTTCTGCAATATTCCGTAATTGTCTAATATTACCCGGAAAGCGATAATTTAAGAGAAGGTTTGTTGCATTATCGTCTAACCTAATTGTAGGCATTCGGTATTTTTGCGCAAAATCTGATGCAAATTTTCTAAACAACAAATGAATATCTTCTTTTCGCTCTCTTAACGGAGGAAGGTTAATTTCAATTGTGCTAAGTCTGTAATATAAATCTTCTCTAAATTTTTCTTTTTCAATAGCTAATTGCATATTTAAGTTGGTTGCAGCTACAATTCTAACATTTGTTTTTTGAACTTGAGACGATCCAACTTTAATAAACTCTCCATTTTCTAAAACTCGCAATAATCGAACTTGTGTGGTTAAAGGAAGTTCACCAACTTCATCTAAAAAAATGGTTCCACCATCTGCTACTTCAAAATATCCTTTACGGGTAGACGAGGCTCCTGTAAAGGCTCCTTTTTCATGTCCAAACAACTCACTATCTATAGTCCCTTCTGGAATTGCTCCACAGTTAACAGCTATGTATTTAGCATGTTTTCTATGAGATAGTTGGTGGATAATTTTTGGAATACTTTCTTTTCCTACTCCACTCTCACCTGTTACTAATACAGAGATGTCCGTAGGAGAAACTCTTACAGCTTTCTCTAGGGCTCTAGTAAGTTGAATATCATTACCTATGATGCCAAATCGTTGCTTTACAGTCTGTATATTGTCCATTTTGTTAGTAACTTAATTATTATCGGAATAACCAACAGCAATGCCCTTAAGTGTGGCTGATGTACAACTTTCAACTTTTACATTTACAAATTCACCTAATTGATAATTTTCTTTTGGAAAAACAATTACTGTATTTTGTGTGTTTCTTCCTTTCCATTGCTGAGGATCTTTTTTTGATGTACCTTCTATAAGAACTTCCTCAGTTTTTCCAAGATGTTGTTTTGTTCTGTAAAGGCTGTGTTCTTGTTGTAAATCAATAATTTCTTGTAAGCGTCTTTTTTTAATATCAAAAGGCACATCGTCAGGCATCTTTTTTGCAGCCAATGTTCCTGGTCTTTCAGAATATGCAAACATAAAGCCAAAATCATATTTCACATACTTCATTAGTTCAAGAGTATCTTTATGATCTTCTTCGGTTTCTCCGCAAAACCCTACAATCATATCTTGAGAAAGGGCCATTTCAGGGATAATATCAAAAATAGTATCTACTAATTTTTTATATTCTTCATTGGTGTGCTGTCTATTCATTGCTTTTAGCATTTTATTGCTTCCACTTTGAACAGGTAAGTGAATATATTTACATATGTTTTTATGTTTTGCCATTACATGAATAACATCTAGACTCATATCTTGTGGGTTAGATGTTGAAAAACGAAATCTTGTTTTTGGAAATTTAACTGCACACATGTCCAATAATTGAGCAAAATCAACTGATGATGCTTGAGCAATTTCGGATGCCTTTTTAAAATCTTTTTTTAATCCACCACCAAACCATAAGTAACTGTCTACATTTTGTCCAAGAAGTGTAATTTCTTTAAAATTTTTATCAACCATTTCTTGAATTTCTTCAATTATGCTCTTAGGATCACGACTTCTTTCTCTTCCTCTTGTGAAGGGAACTACACAAAAAGTACACATGTTGTCACATCCCCTTGTAATAGATACAAAAGCTGAAACACCATTAGAATTTAATCTCACGGGAGAAACATCTCCATAGGTTTCATCTTTAGACAATATTACATTGATGGCATCTCTTCCCTCGTTTACTTCAGACAGTAGGTTTGGAATATCTCTATATGCATCTGGGCCAACAACTAAATCTACAATCTTTTCTTCTTCTAAAAATTTTTCTTTAAGACGTTCTGCCATGCAACCTAGGACCCCTACCTTCATGGTAGGATTTACTTTTTTAACCGCATTATATTTTTGTAGACGTCTTCTAACGGTTGTCTCGGCTTTTTCTCTAATTGAACATGTGTTAACTAGAACTAAATCTGCTTCTTCTAGTATTTGTGTTGTGTTATATCCTTCTTTATCTAGAATAGAAGCTACAATTTCACTATCATTCATATTCATTTGACATCCGTAACTTTCAATGAAAAGTTTTTTTGAATTTTCAGTTCTTTTCTCAGTTACAAGGGCCTTGCCTTGAATTTTTTCGTCTATGGTTTTTACTGTATTTTTCATCTTTTAATTATGGTACAAAGATACAACCAAATTAGAAAATATATGACATATTGGCAGAAAAATTAAAGCTAAAGTCCTGTTAAAAAGGAGTAGATTTTACATAATTGGGCATATATAAAAAAAAACTTTCTACTTTTGCAAACCAAAATCTAGTTCTTTTAAGTCTTGATTTTTGTGAAATAAACATTGTATATGGCAAAAAATTTAGTAATTGTAGAATCACCAGCAAAGGCAAAAACTATTGAAAAATTTTTAGGAAAAGATTTTCAAGTTGAATCAAGTTATGGCCATATTGCAGATTTACCATCTAAAGAATTAGGTATAGATGTAGATGGAGATTTCAGACCAAAATATATTATATCAGACGACAAAAAACCTGTTGTAAAAAAATTAAAATCACTAGCAAAAAAAGCTGATATGGTTTGGTTGGCAAGTGATGAGGATAGAGAAGGAGAAGCTATTGCATGGCATTTAAAAGAACAATTAAAACTTGATGAAAGTAATACCAAACGTATTGTATTTCACGAAATAACAAAAAAAGCAATTTTAAAGGCTGTTGAAAATCCAAGGGATATTGATTACAACATGGTTAATGCTCAGCAAGCTAGAAGAGTATTAGACAGATTGGTGGGATATGAATTATCTCCTGTTTTATGGAGAAAGGTTAAAGGAGGTCTTTCTGCTGGTAGAGTACAATCAGTTGCAGTTAGATTAATTGTCGAAAAAGAAAGAAGTATTCAAAACTTTAAAGCAGATACACACTACAAAGTGGTTGCACAATTTTCTAATTCTCAAGGTAAATCTTTTAAGGCTGCAATACCTAAAAACTTTAACTCAAAAAATGATGCAGAGGATTTCTTGAAATCTTGTTCTGACGGAATTTTTTCAATTTCAGAATTGTCAAAAAAGCCAGCCAAAAAATCGCCTGCAGCACCCTTTACTACCTCAACTCTCCAGCAAGAAGCTTCAAGAAAACTTGGGTATCCTGTTGGTAAAACAATGCAAGTTGCTCAGCGACTTTATGAGGCAGGATTAATCACATACATGAGAACTGATAGTGTAAATTTATCTGTTGATGCTAGAAATGATGCTGAAAAGGAAATATCAGATTTTTATGGTAATGAGTATAGTAAACAACGAGTTTTTAAGTCTAAGTCAAAAGGTGCACAGGAGGCTCATGAAGCTATTAGACCAACTAATTTAAAAATTCACTCTGTAGATAAAGAATATGACCAAAACAGGTTATATGATTTGATTTGGAAAAGAACCATTGCCTCACAAATGAGTGATGCGGAATTAGAGCGAACCAATGTTAAAATACAGAATTCAAAAAATGAAAAAATCTTTACAGCTAATGGTGAGATGATAAAATTTGATGGATTTTTAAAAGTGTATCTAGAAGGGAACGATAATGAAGACGAAGAAAAAGCAGGTATGCTACCTAACTTGTCTAAAGGAGATCAGATAGATTATAACTTTATTAATGCAACTCAAAGATTTACGAGTCCACCATATAGATTTACTGAAGCTTCCTTGGTTAAACAATTAGAAGAATTAGGAATTGGTAGGCCATCTACCTACGCTCCAACAATCTCTACAGTGCAAAGAAGAGGGTACGTAGAAAAAGGTCAAAACGAAGGTGTTGAAAGGCCTTTCGAGCAATTAATTTTAACAAATGGTACTATAAAAACTCAAAATTTAGTAGAGAAAACAGGTTCAGATAAAAATAAATTGATACCTACAGACATCGGGAATATAGTTAATGATTTTTTAGTAACTAATTTTTCTAATATTTTAGATTTTGGTTTTACAGCCAAAGTTGAGTCTTCTTTTGATGATATTTCTGAAGGAGATGAAAATTGGACTAAAATGATTAAAGGGTTTTACTCTAAATTTCATGAAAATGTTGAAGACGTCAAAGAGAATGCAGAAAGGGAAAGTGGAGAGCGTATTTTAGGAAATCATCCTGAGTCTGGAAAGACGGTTTTAGTTCGATTAGGAAAATTTGGACCAATTGCACAAATTGGTGCACCTGAGGATGAAACAAAACAATTTGCGAGTTTAAACAAAGATCAAAATCTGGGAACTATTTCCCTAGAAGAAGCGCTAGAGTTATTTTTACTACCTAAAACAATTGGAATATTCGAAAATAATGAAGTGATTGTTGCTAATGGAAGATTTGGACCTTACATCCGTTTTGATGGTATGTTTGTTTCATTAGACAAAGGAGAGAATCCTATGTCAGTAGATCTAGAGAGAGCTCAGGTTTTAATTGAAGCCAAGCGAAAAGCAGATGCTCCCGTTGGTCACTATCAAGATCTTCCAATACAAAAGGGTGTGGGGAGATTTGGACCATTTCTCAAGTGGAATTCTATGTTTATTAATGTAAACAAAAGGTATGATTTTGAAAACCTCACTTCAACAGATATGAATGAGTTGATAGAAGAAAAGATTCAAAAAGAAAAAGATAAATTAATCCATGATTGGAAAGATGTTGGAATTCGTGTAGAAAAAGCTCGTTGGGGAAGATTTCATATTTTAAAAGGAAAAATTAAGATAGAACTTCCTAAAACTACAAATATTGATAAAATTACAAAAGAAGAAGCTGTTAAGATGATAGAGGCAAAGACCCCAAAAAGAAAGGCAGCGAAAAAATCCTCTACCAAGAAAAAAGCAACAAAAAAGAAATAATTAATCATTATATTGCAGCTATATTATCAAAGAATAAATGAACGCTGATTTTTTAACCCCTATAAAAGATTCTGTAGTAGCGCATTCAATATTGTTGCCTTCAACCTCTCTTGGCGCAAATATGCGAATACATACTCAAACAGATGGTTTTCCAGACTTACAAGGAGTTAATATCGCAATTTTTGGTATTGAAGAGGATAGAAATACTGAAAATAATTTAGGAAGTGGTAAAGATCTACATCACATCAGAAGACACTTATATCAATTATATCCTGGGAATTGGAACACTACAATAGCAGATATTGGTAACATAAAAAAAGGAGAGTTAATTTCAGATTCTCACTTTGCAATTAAAGAGGTTGTAACGAGTCTCTTAAAATTGAATATTTTACCCATAATCATTGGTGGAGGTCAAGATGCAACATTCTCTAACTATAAAGCTTATGATAAACTAGAACAAACTGTAAATTTAGTCACTGTAGACAACATGTTTGATCTAGGGAATATAGATGATGAATTGTCTTCAAAATCATATCTCAGTAAAATAATTATGGAAGTCCCAAGCAATCTGTTCAATTACAGTAACATCGGATACCAAACGTATTTTAATTCTCAGGAAGAAATTAATTTAATTCAAGGCTTAAATTTTGACGCATACCGATTAGGAGAGGCAAAAAATTTAGAGATAGTTGAGCCTGTTTTTAGAGATGCAGATATAGTAAGTATAGATATTGGAGTAGTTAGACAGAGTGATGCCCCAGCTAACAACAATTTATCTCCTAATGGTTTTTATGGTGAAGAAATTTGTGCAATATCAAGATATGCCGGCATAAGTGATAAAGTGTCGTCATTTGGGATATACGAATACAATTCTAAACATGACTCTAATTATCAAACAGCTCATTTAATTGCTCAAATGATTTGGTATTTCATAGAAGGTGTAAATTATAGAGCCAAAGATTATCCATATTGCACCAAAGAAGACTACCAAAAATTTACTGTTTTATTAGAAAACGACGATCCCATAAATTTTTACAAGAGTAATAAATCAGGGAGATGGTGGATGGAGATAAACTTAATTAAAGATAATAAATATAAAAGGCATGCGTTAATACCATGTACATATGAAGATTATTTGGAAACAACAAAACAACTAATACCAAATAGGTGGTTTAAAGCACAAAGAAAAATGCTTTAAATAGTAGACTATCATAAGTTTAGGTTAAAATACAATTATTACATTGTGTTTTTACAAAAAAATCTTTAGGTTTACGTCCTTTTTTAGGAAAGATTATAAAATATGAAGAAAGCAATATTGTATACATTTTTGATAACCATCATGTATGGATGCGGTTCAAATGATCGTGGTGAATTAGTAGGAGTAAAAACTAAGTACAAATGGTTTAGTGAAAGACCTTTTGGAATGGTGTCCATTCCAGGTGGTTCGTTTACAATGGGAAAACAAGATGAAGATTTAACAGGAACGATGAGTGCTCCACCAAGAACTGTAAGTCTTAGTAAATTTTACATGGATGAAACAGAGATATCAAATTCAGAGTACAAACAATTTGTAGAATGGGTTAAAGATTCTATTGTAAGAACAGAACTTGCTCTTATGGCAGACTTTGCATCTGGAGGTAGTTTAATAGACGATAACGGTCAGCCAATTTCTGGTGGAATATATGACTTCGCTTATGCAGTTGCAGACACAACAAATCAAACAGCTTATCAAAAATATATGTTTGAGAATTATTACGACCTTGGAACAGGTTTAGATTCTCTTAAACCACTCAATAAAGACAACGATATTATTTGGGATACGAGTGAGTATCCAGACGAATATTATACTGAAGTAATGGATTCATTGTATATAAAAAAGAATGACGCTAGAAATGGAATTAGAACATTCAATAACAAACTTCTAAAATATACGTATTCATGGTTTGATGGAAATGCCGCTGCAAAAAACTCAAGTAACAGAAGAAATTTTTTAATTAACGAAACAGTAGACGTATATCCAGATACAACGGTTTGGGTAAAAGACTTCAATTATTCTTATAATGATCCTATGCATCAAGATTACTTTTTTCATCCAGCCTATCAAGATTATCCAGTGGTTGGAGTAAATTGGAATCAAGCGCAAGCTTTTTGTAATTGGAGAACTAAAAATAAAAATGATAGAATGCGAGACAAAAAAAACTTTGTAAATATTCCTAGTTTCAGACTTCCTACTGAAGCAGAATGGGAATATGCTGCAAGAGGAGGTCTTGAATTCTCCAAGTATCCCTGGGGTGGTCCAAACACCACTAGTGATAGAGGATGTTTTTTAGCAAACTTTAAACCTGTCAGAGGAAACTATGCAGTAGATGGAGCACTTTACACAGTAGAAGTTCAGTCATTTAATGCTAACGATTATGGATTGTATAACATGTCTGGTAATGTTTCTGAATGGACTAATTCGTCATTTAATAACAGCTCCTATTACATGGGTTCTACGATGAATTCAAATGTTGAAGACAGAAACAATAAGAGAAAAATAATAAGAGGTGGCTCATGGAAAGATGTTGCCTATTATTTAGAGGTAAGTACAAGAGATTTTGAATATGCTGATACCGCAAGAAGTTATATCGGTTTTAGAACTGTTCAATCAACTGTAGGACCTTCAATAAACACTAATAATTAATTAACCCCAACCTAAAACATTATTAAATTATGGCACAATCAAAATCAACTAAAAAAATTTTCAACATGGCTTATGGTATCGGAGCCGCGATAGTTATCCTTGGAGCATTATTTAAAATACAACACATATCAATTGGTCCTTTAACCGGAGGATTAATGTTAACCATAGGTATGGCTGTTGAGGCTATTGTATTTGCAATATCTGCATTTGAGCCCGTAGAAGAAGATTTAGATTGGACCAAGGTATACCCAGAACTAGGTGATGCAGACGGTGAAGGAGCAGGAGTAAACGGGATGTTGTCTCAGAAATTAGATAATTTATTACAGGAAGCACAAGTAGACACAGAGCTGATGACGAATCTTGGAAACAGTATTAAGAGTTTTCATACTGCTGCAGAAGGTTTGAGTGTTGCTTCGGAATCAATTTCTTCTACTGTAAAATATAACGAACAAGTAGAATTAGCAGCTACTCAAATGGAGTCTTTAAATGGTTTGTATCAAGTACAAATGGAAAATTCCAACAAACAAGCAGAGTTAAACAACGCTATGGTTGAAAATTCTGAACGACTAAAAGAACAAATGGAATCATTGGCAAGTAATTTATCATCTCTTAACGGAGTGTATGGTGGAATGCTTTCTGCAATGTCTACCAAATAATTAGTTCATCATTAACTTAAAAAACTAATTATTATGGCAGGAGGAAAATTATCCCCAAGGCAAAAGATGATCAACTTAATGTATCTAATTTTCATTGCAATGTTGGCAATGCAAATGGATAAAAAGGTATTGTCATCGTTTGGCTTTATGAAAGAAAAAATTGAAGATGCAAACGTAGCATCTTCCACAAATATTGACAATATTTTATCAAGTTTAAATACAAAGGCAACCGATCAGCCAGATAAGTTTGCAGACTTAAATAAAAAAGCACAAGAAATTAATAAACTTTCAGAAGATTTATTTGTTTATATGAGTGCCTTAAAAGATTCTATTTTATCTGACACAGATGAAGAAGATAAAACCAACTATGAAGCTATGAGTGGTGGAGATAGACTTGATGAAATGTTTTTTAAAGGGGAGGGTTTAACTCCTCAAGGTGAGAAATTTGTTGAGAGTATTAATTCTTACAGAGAAAACTTATTATCCATTCTTGGAACTGATGCAAATCCAGATTTGATTAGAAATGTTAAAAAACGATTTAATACAGATCCTGAACCAGCTAGAGAGGAAGATTCACCTGAAATTCCTTGGATAAAAAGTAGATATGAAGGTATGCCTATGATTACTTCTATTGCTAATATTACTCAAATACAAGGAGATGTAAAAAATACAGAAGCTGAGATATACACCAATCTTTTAGGAGGACAGTTAGAAACAGAAGTTTCTTTAACAAATTACGAGGGCATCGTAGCACTTAAAAAAACAGCTTACTTTGCCGGAGAGAGAGTTGAAGGGAAAGTTGTTTTAGGACGTTATGATGCTACCTTAGTACCAACTGAAGTAATTTTAAATGGTAGGGATTTAACTGATAAGGTTGAAGAAGGTCAAGTTAATATTGATATTCCTGCTGGAAATGTAGGAACCAATAACATTAAAGGGACCATTACATTTATGCAAGACGGTGAGGCTCAAGATATACCTTTTGAAAGTTCATACTCTGTAATTGCAGAACCTAGTGAGGCTGTAATTTCAGCCGATAAAATGAATGTGGTTTATAGAGGTTTAGACAACC
>Ga0209223_10000749_pt1 | contig 37283 bp, 39 predicted proteins | sample COG_06_FD_184750 | JGI IMG/M metagenome (GOLD analysis project Ga0209223, IMG submission 184750) | Pelagic Microbial community sample from North Sea - COGITO 998_met_06 (SPAdes) (version 2) | ecosystem: Environmental > Aquatic > Marine > Neritic zone/Coastal water | place: Helgoland, sampling...
ATGCTACATTTTTGGAAGAAGAGAAAGCGAAGTCCGATCTAAGAAAAAAGAAAAAACAGGAGATTTCTGATCTTAAAAGAAAGGCCAAGGAGCTAGGTCTTGTCATTTCTGAAGCATAGGCTGCTTATTAAGTGACTTATTGACGTTCCTTTTTTCGATTATTATTGAATCTCGAATTATCGCCAATCACAGAATAACGTTCATATTCCAATTGGCTCTTTTTGTATTTCGCTTCAACAATGGCAAGTTTTCTTCGCAGCACTTCCGCCAAGAAGTTTCCATTTCCACAGGCAGGCTCTAAAAAACGAGAATCAATTCGTTATGTTTCTTGCTTTACTAAATCAAGCATAGCATTGACCTCACGCTCAGAAGTAAATACCTCTCCATGGTCGGTTACTCGTTTTTTAGATTTTACTTGGCTCATTTCTTTTTTTTCTTTTTCTCGATTTCCTTCATGGGTGAATCGCTGGTGTAAGGAACTTTGCCAGAAGGCACTTTCTTTGAAGCACTTTCCAAGTGTGCGTCTTGGTCGTCAAAGAAAATATGTGCACCGAAAGCTTCCAAAACCTTGTCTTTTGGTAAGCCACCCATGAAATAAGCCTCATCTACATAAACACCCCATTTACGAAGTGTCTTTATTACTCGCATATGGTTTGGTGCATTTCGTGCGGTAACAATGGCGATTCGGATTGGGGATAATTCAATCCTAGTTGGTAGATGCTCTTGAATTTTAGAAAGTTTTTTGATGAGCGTTGCAAATGGTCCTTCATTCAACGGATCATCTTCATGCTCGGACTCGTACTTGTGGAATGCATCCAGTCCTTCGGTTTTGTTTCTAATTTCTGATTCTTCAGAGAACAATACAGCATCTGCATCAAAAGCAATTTTTACCCGATTATCCTTGGGGTTAAATGTTGCCGGTGGAGCATAAATGGTTGCCGCAGCACAAACTTTTGAATCAATAACGGTTTGAACATCCTTTTCATCCTTTGAAAGAAACAGGTCAATATCAAATGCATCAATGTAAGGTGCTAAGGGCTCTCCACCCGATAGAGCTACTCTTGTAATGTCAAGTTTATGTTTCTTAATTGAGTTAAGCACTCGAACTCCTGTTTCAGGGCTGTTTCTCGACATTACAACAACCTCTACAATTTGCTTGTCTGCCTGTTTGTTAAGTTGTAAAAGGCTTTGCACCAAATGGAAAGCGGTTCCAGGTTCAAGAAGTTCGTCTTCGTTTTCAAGCTGGTACTTTCGGAATCCTTCAATTCCTTTTTTGTCAAATACTCCGTTTTCCTTTTCTAAGTTGAACAGTGCCCGAGTAGATACTCCAATCACTAGTATTTCTGATAAGTCTACTGGCATTTAAGTTTTATATTTTCTTTCTGTTTCAAATTTCATCTTTTCTGTCAGGGCGTTGGCAAAAAAGCAATGTGTGCGTTAGCACTCTTTGCTTTGTGCGGTTGGCTTTCTATTTCTTTATTGGCAAACATATCTTTTTCTCTTTTTCGCATGAAGCACAATCTTATCTGATAGGTTTGAGCAATCTATATTACTGGTAATTTTAATTAATTGTGCTCTTATTGGTGTTGAAACATATTTCACAAACTCATTAATTCAACTCATTCAGCTTATAGCACTAATAATTTTTGTTTTGGAAATAATTATTAGATATTCAGCAAGTAAAAATAACAGTGAATATTTTAAAAGTGGATGGGATTGCTTTGATCTATCTATTGTTCTAATTTGTTTAGTTCCAGAGTCTCTTTTTGAAAATGCAGGAACAATAACAACTCTAAGGATCTTAAGGGTATTTAGAGTGATGCGTTTATTAAAATCAAATAAAGAAATAAAGCTTATCGTAGCAGTATTATGGAAATCACTCAACGCTCTCTTTTATAACTTTATATTTTTTCTAATTTTTATGTATCTATTTGGAATTATTGGAGTTTCGTTGTTTAAACTACCGACTGTAGAAAATGCAGATGATAAAACAAAAATAACTTTATTAGAGTATTTCAATGACACGCCAAATGCACCTGTAGTATCTCCAGATCCATATGGTAATCTTAGTGAGACTATGTTTACTTTGTTTAGAGTCTTACCAGGTGAAGACTGGACAGATATTAGATATAATTTAATCGAAGCTAGCCATAAAGGTTTGGTTGTTACCCCACCATGGATCATTACTTTTTTTCATGTACTCTGGTATATAGTATCAGCCTTCCTATTATTAAACTTGTTAGTTGGTGCAATTTTAAACAATTATCAAATCATCATGAATGAATCTAGTAATCAAGAAAACTAAACAAAAGTTTTCTATAATATGATTAGTAAATACGAATTGTATAAAGAACTAAGGAATTTTACTTATTATTCAAAAACTATTTCTAAATTTGAGGTAAAATAATAAACTAAATTTCGAAATATGAAAAAATTTAAAAACTACCTATTTGGTTGTATGTTTGTTGCTTCTGGTGCTTTAATACTAGGGTCAGGGGGGTCAGGAGGCTGTATTTATTGTAATGGAACTGGCAAATCTGATTGCGCTATATGTGTAAATGGATCCACAAATCATGGTGTATGTACATATTGTAATGGAGATGGCGAAAAAACCTGTACTTTCTGTAACGGAACAGGTAAATAGACATAACTAAAATTAATTATAGAGTTGTATTTCTTGGATTACTACTTTTATTTCTAGCGCTACTGATATATGTTTTTTTTAGAAATACAGATCAAATCATAGCTTTTAGATTATTAGGGGTAAATTACGGAACACTTTTTCCATTAGAAAATAACTTTATCAAGTTCCACTTGATAGATTTTCTTTTTTATCTAGGATTTATGCTTTTAGTAAAAGGATTCTTTTTGAAAAGAAAAAAATTATTTATACTTACGTCTTGGTTTATATTTCTTGAGTTTTTACAAATATTCTTTGATATAGGAACCTTTGACTTATTAGATATTCTAATGATATTATTATCACTAGTAATTGTAGATAATCTACCCAAATTAATTAAGAACGGTTAGGCTATGAAGCGTGCGGATTAGAGCCTTGATTCTTGTCCGTGAACCCAAAGCGTGAAGCAAAGCGAAGAATGTGAATTTTACGGTTTGCGGAGCATGCTTTCATAGGCTTTGTTGGGGCCAGTTTTTTATTGTTTTATAAACTTTCCAGTTAAAAATTTCCTTTCAGAAGTTGTCAATTCATAAAAGTAGATGCCCTTCTGTGCTGACTTCAAACCAAGTACATTCTCAAAAACAAACATTTTTGGCTGATACTTTTCTAAATATTCAGCGTATTGTACAAACAGATAATTTCTGGGGTCGCCCTCCATTTTTGTCTTTGACCTAGATCTACCAACTAGTGAATAAGCTTGGCAAGGCGGTCCTCCAATAATTAAGTCAACTTTTTTATTACCTAAACATTTATCTATTTGTTTTTGAATTGTTTTATTGTTTTCGTCCCCAATTGGAACATTAATAACAGATTCCAAAATTTCATTAGGTACACTTTTATAAAGTTCTTCACGACTAATTTCTCCCTTGAGGTATGATACGTAAGTTTTATGTTTCCTATTAGACTTTAAATAATGATAAGCAGCTCGAGTTTTTAGTGTGTTACAAGCAGATTTTTCAATTTCAACGTGAGCAATAGGTTCAAATCCAGCTTGGATAAAACCTTCGGAAAGTCCTCCTGCTCCTGCAAATAAGTCTATAAAATTCATCTTTTTACTCATGGTTTTGAGGCTTATTCGATATGATTAATTCTTTAACATCTATGTCTAATATGTTTGCAATTTCCATTAGTATTTCTAGTCTTGGTTGTTGTCTATTTTGCACATAACCATTCACCATGTTGTAACTCTTCCCCAGTTTTTCAGCCAACCAAGTCTGCTTAATCCCTTTCTCATCAAGTACTTCCTTTATTCGGTTCATTTCCGTCTAAAATTAGACGTCCAAGATAATGTTTAATTTTAAATCATCTCGTTTTTCAATATAAAATCATCTCGAATTGTTATCGTTCCTAGCGCGGGGGAGATTTTAGCTCTTTTGGTTTTCAGAATTGGCAAAGAGCGTAGGCGAAAACCAAATGTGCTAAAATGTGCGGCTGGCTTTTTTTCGCATGGCATACAACAATTGTAAAAGTACATATTGGCTTTTATTTTTTTTCATCGTCATTCCCTATAAGCCTTTTGTGGCATGGGTTTGAAGAGAAAAATCTATAGAATGGATTGGCGATTTTTTGCAAATCACATCCACTACCGCGCTTCAATAATCAGCTTTTTCTTCATCAGACCTTCATCTCCATCTAGCTCTATTATATACAATCCTGAAGCAAGCAAAACCTGAATTTCTCGCGCTTCGTTTTTGGTCGTGTACTCGTTGTTCACATAAACACATTGCCCCAGTCCGTTGATGATGCGGAACGATTGAAACGCGGTGGTAGATCGTATCGTGAAACGCCCACTTGTAGGGTTCGGAAAAACTTGAACATCATCCGATGGCGAAAGATCTGAAATGCCAACGGTCGACACATCAATGCAATCTGACGTGTCAACACAGCCCGCTTGGGTTATTTGAACGGCATACGTTCCGGGGGTGAGCAGCGTATAGTTTTGGTTTGTCTCTCCCGTGATTGCCGCAAAATTCGATTCACAATCGAGCCATTGATAGGTAGCCGCTGCTTGGACTGCCGTAAGCGTATCCCAGAATTGATTCACCGAATTGTCGATGTTGGTGACAACTAGGTCAAGGGTGATGACCGAGTCACAACCCACCGAGTTGGTTAACACATATGTCGCGGAGCTATTAGTCGTTGCATACGTATTTCCATCAATCCATTCATAGGGGCCACAGCTCGCCAATGCATCGATAGAACCACTCGAGTGTTTGATGGTTAAATTCAATGTGGATACGCTATCACATAAGGCTCCTACATTGGTGTGATAGGTGGCGCTGGTGTTATTTTGCGTATACGTGTTGCCATCAACCCAAACCAACGAGTCACAGGCTGTTTGCGTGTCGATTCCGGTGATCGAATCCAAGGAAACGTTTGTTACGGTTACACTATCTAATGCATATGAAACATTTACCGTGTCATAGTATGTGCCCGCGTCATTTTGATATGCTCCTTCCAAGTATATACTGTCGTAGCTGCAAAGAACTTCGGCTTCATTGGCCACGAGATATGCTCCAACTATGGGTTGTGTGTCTGCAGATTGAATGAAGAATTGGGACATATTGTTAATACCACAAAACGAGGTGTAATCATAATATCCATCATCAAAATTGTCTGCACTGCAACTCGTTGTCCAATTGTTCAGGTGCTCATTCTGATTTCTGATCCATAAAACTGCATCATTCGGATTACCGTAAGGTTGACCCACCGCTGGTTTAAGTTTTAGATGGCTCAAGGCGGCAAAATTTGTAGTGCTGCCATAGTTGTTGACGATCCAATAATTGGCTGCGTGTGGGTTCGTATTTGGAAGGCTGTCGGGCAGCACGTTTAATCGAGTTACAACTACCTGCCCATTTGGGTTTGTTGATCCAAAATCAATTTTTGTAGCGGAGCTGGTCCACGTATAGGTTGCGCCTGAAGAAACGTTTACTCTATCGCTAACACCACCACCAACAGGGGCAGTCGATAGCACCTTTTGTGCATCGCCTGCCAAAGACGCATGCTGTAATCCAACCCGATCCATGACACTGCCGCTGCCAGGAAGATTGTATTGGTAGTAGACAACTAAGTCCTCGTCATAGGCTACAGGTCCGGTTCTAGTCAAGTGTCTTAGTTCCCTGATTTCGTTTTGGCTCAGCGATCTATTCCATAGGCATACTTCATCTATTTCTCCATTAAAGTTTCGTGAAGTCCATCCTTTGTAGCTTCCAATTTTTAATGTTGGAATGTCAACCGCAGAAGTGTTCGTGGTGTGCGTGCTGCTCACTCCGTTAAGATATACGGTTACACTTGTTGGCGTTACTACAAGGGCTACATGCGACCATTCGTTGTTCGGCACGAATAGGCCGCTGCTCCACCACCATGCTCCGCCCGGCCAATGATATGCCAGCTCGTTGTTCGATTTGAAATTCAATCCAGCAGTGGTGCCATCGCTGATCACAATGCCGGTGTAGTCGTTCTGGTTGGCGTTTGGTTTTATCCACGCCGATACAGTGAAGCTATCTACTTGTGTCAGCTCCAAGTTTGGCACATTCGTGTAGCTGGTATTTGTCTCGCAGTTCATTGCCAATCCAGGAATCGTGTCCCTATTGCATCCGTTGCTCACATAAACCATGTTTGCGATGGTCTTTGTATTGGTGTCGCCTTGTGCGTTGGTCACTTTTAGACTAACCGTGTATGCACCAGTATCGCCAAACAACACTTGTGGATTTCTAATCGTGCTATCGCTTATATATAATGGAGTAGGAGTGATGGTCCAATCCCAAGAAGCTCCTGTGTGCTGTAGAATGGAATAGCAGTCAAACTGGGTTGTGTCGCGCAGGCAGTAAACACTATCCGTATAAGTTATTGGTTGTGCAAGCGGAGAGAATAGTGTGTCCTGTAAGTCGCGCGCCCAAATGCCTCTTCCAGTTGTAGCCATTCGTAGTTCGGCATCCTTGTAGAATGGATTTATCTGCAATGTCTTCGCAATCAGCGGAAGCCCGGTGGAGTAATCGTCCCAGGAAGAGGAATTGGTATTCCAAGTGAATACTCCATTCTGAGATGTTAGGTATACAATGTCATCCGTGCCGCCTTGATATAGGATGTCGGTTAAGTTCTCATTGTTTAAGGTAGCAGTCGTTCTATTGGTCCATGATGTTCCTCCGTTTACCGTGCTATAGACCTTTGCTCCATTAGTGCCACGAGGTGTGCAAAGCCAGACTTCATTTGCATTCTCTGGATGAATGGAAATACGAAATCTTCGGTTGTTTCCTCCTGGATTCGCCGTGGTTTTTGCCCAAGACGTTCCTCCATTTGTTGTTTTCCAAACTTCACATGGATTCCAATAGCCGCCGATCTTGTTATATACGGCATACATTACATCTGGATTGCTTCGTGCAATTTCGATTTCGTATAAAACAGCGTTGGTGTCGGGAAAGGCATACAACGTGTCAAAACTGGAGCCTCCATTTGTGGATTTGTAAATGACATGGCCCAGACCGATAAACATGTGATCGGCATATCGTGGGTCAAAGTAGACGCCACTTCGTTCTGCTACCCAATACGATTCATTTGGTCGTTTTGGTAATGATGGGTGATTGATCATAGCATCACCAAAGACCGCAGGGATGGTTTTTACCGAGGTGTTATTGCTGGCGTAGTGCGTTCTGTACAATAGCTTTCGACTTTCAATTGGATGAACGTAGCCCGAGGCTTCCTCAACGCCGCCAATGTTGTAGGCATTTCCCAGTCCATAGTTTTCAGACCAACCCGATGTTCCATCGTGGTACTTACCACCCGTGTAGGTGTCCTCATTCCAGCCCGTATTGAATCCCCAGAAATGTCCTGCAAGAATTCCCTTGTTGAGAGCCACATGTGTGGCCAACGTGTCATCAGAGTAGTTTACACCACCGTCCGATGCGACCCAAATCTCATCACCAACAACTTCAATGTCTTGAACATCTGCATGGAAATCAGACAATGAGGTGGAGTTTGCAGCACCTATTGAAACAAAGGTTTGTCCACCGTCTGCGGATTCACTCAGTCGAATGCTTGCAACCCATATTTTATTTGAATCTGATTGACTCGCTTCCATGTCGAAGTTATAATACCCTTGATGATATCCGCTGCTATACGCCGCCACGTTCCACGGACTTGTGCCGTTAATGCTGCTATATGGCCCACCGTCTTGGCTATCCATATCCGTCCATGTTTCTCCTCGATTCGAACTGCGATAAATTCCAATCCAACCGTTGTCATTCGTTTTAGAGGCTCCTATTAAACACACATACACCACATTTGGCGCGGCCGCCGTTACAGCAATTTTACCGCCCGATTCAGTCGCGTTTGCAAGGTTGGCTGGCTCGTAGTAGTTGCTGTCTTTCAATACCCACGTCGCACCTTCATCATCGCTCCGATACAGTTCTGATATCTTAGCCGACGCGTTGGATTTAAGTAAGTATGCTACCGCATTGTCCGTTGGGTGAAAGTCAATGTCCCAGCATGTTTGGGTGTAAATTTGAGTCCAGTTCAATCCTCCATTTGTTGATTTAAACAAGCCGGATGAACTTGTGTGAAATATCAAGCTATCGTTTGATGGGGCGTATTGAAATTCATTGCCTGTTCCGCTGGTCACGTGACGCACAAACCAAGTCGTGCCTCCGTTCAGCGACTGATATATTCTGGAGTTCGATGCCACCAAGAAATTATCTTGGTTGGTTGGGTGGATTTTTACCGCGGCGTTGCCTCCACTAAATACCTCTGCTTTTGAGATGAGCTCCCAATTCTGGGCTTTGTCGGTTGTTTTGTAAACGCCCCCTGCTTCCGTACCACAGATTAGAATATTTGGGTTTGACAAACTCTGATCGATGGCGTAAATGTTCTTATGCCAAGAAATCGCCTGGGTCGTATTTTGCTTAAAGGTCTCAAATGGCCCCATTGGCACCCAGCCGGCGTTTGATCCGGGGACATTAAGTGGTGGAACGATTTCGTAGTTCTCCTGAAGCTCTTCAAAGTAGGCGTCTTCTTCTTCGATTGTTGGAAGTACGATATATCCCTCTTCATTCACGTAAGATTGAATCAGATTCATCCAATGCTTGTGGTTCTGCGTGTGCAAGTTCTTTTCGAATGCGTGCGTCTTGTAATAGGATCGATACAGGTTTTCAACTTCAATCACACTTGGGTTATCGCTATACATAAGCTGGGCCCACTTTGGCGTGTTGTCATCAATGTTTGGAACGCTTCTAAAAAAGTCAGGACTGTTTTGTCCAATTGAGTGAAGAGATAGAAATACGAGTGCGATTAAGACCAGATTTTTCAAGGCGCGGGAGTTGGGTTTCACAAAGAACAAAGCTAGTTTTTTCGCTTGTTTTATGATCCTTGAAATACATCAAAAAAAGCCGTTCAACCCAATTGCTATGGCATTGAACGGCTCTCCAAATCTGGGGATTCTACTGTTTAATGAGTGTCGTGTGGGAAACTGTCCCTTTTGTGTTTAAGTTCAATAGGTAAGGGCCGCTTGCCAATTGGCTTATATCGATTGGTGTGTTTTCCGAAACCGATTCTGTACGAATCAATTGCCCATCTATGCTTCTAATGTTCAGTTCTGCCCAGCCCTGAATTCCGGCCACTGTGAAGCTGCTTGAAGTTGGGTTTGGAAAGATTTCAATTTTCGATTGTACCATCTCATCTTGGCCAAGTGCAAAATCATTCTCAAAAGGGCCACATTCTGTTTCACCCGCATCATATAGATTCTGAATATGGTCAGAGTAGGTCTTCATTTTATCGACCGAGCCTAAACGGTCATTCATTTTTTGGGCAAAAACAAAGGCAATCGTGATTGATTTGGTTGAGTTTGGTTCAAACGTAAAAGGTCCTGTGCTTCCAGTTCCACGTCTGTCTCCGCTTGCATTCCCTGCCGATGCTTCATCCCATATGGGATTGGACATTGTATCTATTCCATAGGTAGAGTAGTAGCCCAGATCTGAACTATCCGTAAACATGAATCGGGCGGGAACAGCATCAAGGTTCGCTGGATCATAACCGTTTCCTGAATGTGTCAATTGTGTTCCATCCTTCCAACGACCCTGCATGAAGTTGTAGTAGTCGGCTGCGACCTGTGGGTCTGAGACTGGGCCAATGCCATTGGCGTACGACATGAAATGGCTGAGGCCAAGCTTTTCATTGTCCGTGTTACCATCGTCCATTCCGAATCCATTATAATTTCCAAAAGCTCCAACCGATGGAAGGTTATCCAGGTTATCTTGATCCATCTCTATTCCATCCAATATTCGAATGCCTTGTGTTGGTACGTTTTCTCTGTAATTATTCTCGTCGTAGTTGTCTCCTTGATATTGGAAAAACATATTTCGCATCGGGTCAGACCCGATATAGTCGTCGCCAGGATTTCCTAAATCCATGTCGGCCCACATGCCAAAATAACAATCGTCGTAGGTGTTCTCCGATCTGTTAATCATGCTGTATTCCATAAATAAGGCATGATTAAGTGCTGTGTCTTCCGGGCAGTTAAACCCGTATGCCATTCCGTGAATTTCGACGCCAAGGCTTCGCCCGCCAGATTCAGTGTGGATCCATCCATCATGAAACATGAAGTAAACTGCTTGATCGCCTTTAAATACTGGATAGTCAAAATCATCGGTTGGATTATACTGACCGTCTCCGTTGACGTCAACAAAAGGGGCGAGGTGCTGCGCTTATCCAACGGAAAGATCGCCGTGTACAGGCCAATCTATGACGGATTGAGGCACTGGATTCACCGATGGATTCGAGAGCCATATTTGAACTTCTTCTCTAGTGATTTTCCATACACGATCCCACTTGGCATATTCTGATGGTTCGTATGTGGAAATGTCTCCGATAGGTCCAGGAAGATAGTCAGCGCCACTTTGTCGAAACCGCTCTGCGGCGACATGAAGTGTGTCGTTTTTCTTTCCGCCAATCCAGGTTGTAAACGCGAACGCTGTGCCGGTTGTAGAGTCTTTCGGAATGAAGAATTTACGTTCTGCATAATCCCAAAAATGAGTGCCCACAGGCGAGATTAGGGCTTTAACGTTGTTGCCATCAAAGTAGTCGTAACCAGATTGGGACTGAACGGCCATTGGGGCAAGTAAGATTGATAGTAGTAGAGGTAAAGTGCTTTTAATTCATCTAAAATGAGGAATGAAAGCGGACACTACATTCGAGAATGAGGTAACGGTCGCATCTGTTTTGTGGGCGAAGGTTTTGAAACCAGGAGACGACTATTCTGTGGAGATTATTCTTTCTCGAACTGCATCAGCCAATTGAAGATCATCAGGTGTAATAATGATTTTACTTCCAGACTTAAGTGATAATAGAACATGGTTTTTGCGCTGGGTTGCATAGAGGGTCAAGGGGCCCAGCTTAGAATTGTGAAATCTCCCGAAATATCCAAAGACACCGCCTACTCCAAATGTTCTGATTGTCCTCCGCGTTATTGATCTATCAGGTATTTCTATTGCCTTTATCGACTCAAAAGGAATGCACTTATTCCCCATCGGCCGTTCGATTATGAGCTCGGAACCGTGCAGGATGTATTTGCGAGGGGCAAATAGAAATGAAATCAACAAAACCATAAAGATGAGTGCGCTGATGATATACTTATCGTCATAGACTAAATACAATCCAAAGACCGTAAGAAGCGCAGTAACGATCTTGACTAGGTTGTCCTTTGAAGCTTTATATGCTGTCATCAAATCGATGGTTTTTTTCATCTTCTTTGGTGGCTGTCGACCATCACAGCAATCCTACTCCCTTATAATATCCGTTCAAGGCTTGCTGTTCGGTTTCATCGTGAATATGTTCGATGCGTGTCACTTTGTTGTCCTCAATAGTTAGACGTTGTTTGCAACGATGCATATAGGCCTCACCCTTGTGTGTGAGGTAGTCCGTGAAGTGCACGAAAAAGGTGTCGTCGTTCAGTGCTTCAATCTGGCTCTGTCCCCATTCAAGTTTGTCTAGCTTCTTTCGACCCGCGATCATGTTTGCTTCATATGATCCGGCAATATCAGTGGGTCCATTAAGTGTTTCGTCGCCAATTACGTAGATGCAATTCGCATCGAGCAATGTCTTGCAACGTTCAAAATCATCCTGATCCAGTGACACGCCAAATGCCTCCGCTATTTCTTTGCTTCTCGCCATGTGCTCAAATGTAACTGCCCGTGGGCATTCGACAAAAAAAAAGCCCCGACCAAGGTCGAGGCTTTCCGAATCCTTAAATGGATCTATTTTTTAAATTTCTTCTTATCCTTCAAACTGAATGTCTTCTCGCCATCTTTAGTTGTCTTGGTGGCTATATCGTCGCAGGTGCCATTTCCAAAATCAATTGTTGCAACCCATTGGCCATCTTCATAGAAACAAACCGTTCCAGCCACGATGTAGTCACAATCTTCTGATTTCACCAAGGGCTCAACCACAACTTTGTCGTAATCTGAATCCTTATCGTGTTCTTTCCTAAAGTTTAGCTTTCGCTCGCCTTTCCAGTCTTTACAACTTCCGCTTTCCTCATCTTTCTTGTCTTCCCATTCTTTGTCTCCCCAGTCCATGTCTCCACAGCCTTTTTTATCGTCCGAATTCCAATCATCCTTCTCTCCATAGTTGCCGCACTCATTTTCGACGTCAATTTCCTTTTCCTTTGAATCGCCGAAGGCAACGCGTGCGCTTAAGTCTCCTTTTTCATAATACTCAATGGCACCTTCATAATACTCGGAACACTCACCGGAATTAATTAAGGTCTCTGCCTCCACACGATCGTAGTCGCATGTTTTGAGGTGAACCATACCTGGATAACTTGAGGCTTCCGCAAGCATATCCTTATCCTTTTTGTTTAAGATGCCCTTTTCACAACTTCCAAGAAGGGTGACAACTAGGAGTGCTGGTATTATCGACTGAAAGACTTTCATATTTCTGATGTATTATTTCGCTCTTGAACGCAAGTTAGTTTATTTTATTCTAGTGTGGCCGTTTTTATTTTGAGAAAACGAAGTCGGTGGTTGCAGATTGATGACAACCGATGCACATTCCGTCATAGAGGTTGCCACCTCTCAAAGATTTCCCAACGCTGTCGGTTTTCATTTCGCCGTCCTCGTTCAAAACAAACCACTCCCAATTGCCGCTGGCGGTGTTGAATCCTTTTTCTTGTTTTACCATGCCCACATATTCTTGGCTCGTTCCGAGAATGTTATGTGTATGCTTCAAAATCATCGTGCCTTCTGGGTAACTATTTCCATCCGGATCTTTTCCATCTAAAAAGTAAACATCGCGTGTACTTGTGCTGTCGTCTCCGCGGTGAGCGAAACCAAGATTGGTGTCAAGGCCCGTCTTCGTGATTTCTAAAATCCAATCCTCCCATGTCTCAAACGTCATGCAAGACGCATCGTCCAAGGTAGCCAGTGTGTCGAAGTTGATGGACTTGTTGTTGGTGCAACCATAAATGTAATCGCAGGTGCCATTGTCTTTCTTGGCGTTTTCATTGTAGTTCTCTGCTATAGGATCTGTACAACCCTCATTGTCACAGGCAGTAAAGCTTAGAGAAATGATGGCCATCGCTAGGATGGATTTTAACGTATTCAATGATCGATTCATATGGTCTAGACGTTTGTTTGACCGCCAAGGGCGATGCTTCGAATATAAAATCCTCTGTTCGATTAACCAAGCGGCATGTTCAATTGGAATTAGTGGTAACTTCATATTCATGTTGGTACGCATACATCCAGATAACCCGCAGCCCGAAGCGCTGAAATCGGTGGTCGAAATACTGCGAGGTGGAGGGGTTATTATTTATCCGACCGATACGGTTTACGGAATCGGATGCGACATAACCAACAAAAAGGCAGTCGAGCGCGTGGCGAAAATCAAGGGGTTAAAACCTGAAAAGGCAAACCTGAGTATCATTTGTTACGATCTAAGCCATATCACGGACTACGCAAAACTTGGCGACAATCGCACCTTTAAGATTATGAAACGCTGCCTTCCCGGGCCGTTCACATTTATCTTAACTGCCAGTAGCAAGATGCCAAAAATATTCATGGCCAAAAAGAAAACAATTGGCCTGCGGATTCCGGATCACAATATTCCGAGGGAATTGGTGCGCCTATTGGGTAACCCAATTGTGACGACATCCATTCGAGATGAGGATGACATCATTGAATACAGCACGGATCCAGAACTCATTCACGAGAAGTTTGAATTTATTGTCGATTGCGTGATTGACGGCGGATATGGAAATCAAATTCCATCCACCATGGTCAATTGTGCAGATGGCGGTACTGAGATTGTTCGCGAAGGTTTGGGTGATCTAAGCCTGTTGGATTAGGATAATTCGATTCGACCCTTATTCTGCATTGGCCGCATGTGGAACCATAACCAATTGATCGGTTTCAAACCCCAATTCCTTTGCCCTGGATATTAATGCCTCCTTAATAGAAGGAGCCAATTTTGCATCGCGCGCCAAAATCCATAAATAGTCTTTGGAAGCTCCACACACTAGAGCATATGAGTAATTGTCCGCTATTTCGACCACGTTATATCCGGCGTAGAATGGCCCGAAGAAACTGACTTCTAACATGGCGCTGCCCTCATCGTTTGCAAGGCGAGCTTTTCCAACAATGTCGCTCCATTCATTTTTGAGCGTATCTAATCCGCGATTCAACACCTCAATTTTCCCATCATCGAGCATTGTATACGTTGCGGTCACATCTACAAGTCCTTTCTCAAATCGACTGTCCATTCGAGCAATTTCGTACCAAGTTCCTGCGTATTTGGTAATGTCAAATTCTTCGACGGCAACGATGTCATCAGGAATTGTGCTGCAACCAGAAAAAATAAAGGAGAGTGTGAGGGCAAAAAGTATGGAAGGGATTTTCATCTTGAATGATTCTATACCCCGAATGTAAGTTAGTTTTGTCCTAATTCGCTCTATATGATTACGATCCTTTCACCTGCAAAAACACTCGATTTTGAAACTCGTTTCGACCATCTTCCAGTCACCGTTCCAGAGGATATTGAAATGTCTGAGAAGCTGATCAAGAAGCTCCGCACCGTTAGTGGTAAAAAGCTAGCATCTTTAATGAACTTGAGCAAGGATTTAGCAACGTTAAATGTAGATCGCTATCAAAACTGGAGCACGGAGTTTAATAAGGAAAATAGCCGGCCCGCTCTTATGACGTTTGCCGGAGATGTGTTCCGGGGAATGGATAACAAATCATTTACCGAAGAAGATCTTGTATTCGCAAATCAGCATGTTCGATTATTGAGCGGACTGCACGGCTTGCTTCGCCCACTAGATCAAATTCAACCTTATAGGTTAGAAATGGGAACATCACTACCCGTCGGACGAAAAAAGAACATCTATCAGTTCTGGGGAGATCGAGTTACCAATCGAATAAACGAAGCAATGGAAGCTGCTGGAACGGATACCTTGCTAAACTTGGCTTCTACTGAATATAGCAAGGTCGTTGATCTGAAAAAAATCAATGGTCGCGTGATTACTCCGGTTTTTAAGGACCTAAAAAATGGCGAGTACAAAGTGGTTATGACCTGGGCGAAATTGGCCCGAGGCATGATGACCGGATTCATGGTGCGAAATCGATTAACGAACGTGGAAGACATTATTGGCTTCAACGAATATCAATACAGCGAACCTTTGAGCACAGACAGCGAGTGGGTGTTTACGCGCGGATAGAGCGCCCAACCTTTTAACGTGTCACTCTTCATACTTTTTATTGCGATGTAGTATCCCTTGTCGCAATTGCATCACATTTGCTTCATGGCCTTCAATTACATCTGGGTTTCCTTCTTCGTCATTGCATTTGTTGTGGCCATCTTCAAGTTTTTAGTGGATGGTGATGTGGCCATTTTCGGGAACATGGTCCAGAGTACGTTCAGCTCTGCTGAAACAAGCGTCAACATTTCCATTTATTTAATCGGGGTTATTACCCTCTGGCAAGGCATTATGAAAGTGGGGGAGGATGGAGGCGCAGTGCGCGTTCTTACACGCCTTGTCTCTCCATTTTTTAGTCGGCTCTTTCCTGGGGTTCCTAAAGATCATCCTGCTTTTGGGTCAATGATGATGAATTTCAGCGCAAATATGCTTGGCCTTGACAATGCAGCTACACCGTTAGGTTTAAAAGCCATGCAAGGATTGCAGGAAGTAAACCAAGACAAAGAATCAGCCTCGAATGCGATGATCATGTTCATCGTCCTCAATACTTCGGGACTTACAATTGTTCCAATCAGTGTGATGGCATTGCGAGGTGCGAACGGTGCGGCCAATCCTTCCGATGTTTTCTTGCCAATATTACTGGCCACCTATTTCGCCACCCTAGCCGGATTGTTGTTTGTGTGCATACGGCAACGCATTAACTTGTTTCAACCCGTATTAGTGGGCTGGATCGGAGGAATTACCGCGCTAATAGGATTGCTCATTTATTGGTTTGGCAGTTTACCAAAGGATCAACTCGCGGACGTTTCTAGTGTATTTGGAAACGGTATAATACTGACCATCATTGTCACTTTTATATTGATGGCGGTTCGAAAGAAAATCAATGTCTATGAATCCTTTATCGAAGGCGCAAAGGAAGGTTTTGGAGTAAGCATTAAAATCATTCCTTACCTAGTAGCAATCTTGGTGGCAATTGGTCTTTTCCGAACCAGTGGCGCCATGGATTACATATTGGAATTTCTCGCAACGGTGTTGCATTTGCCAAAAGAATTGGTTGATGCTTTACCAACGGCATTTATGAAACCATTGAGTGGAAGCGGAGCCAGAGGAATGATGGTAGAGGCCATGAATACCTACGGTGCAGACTCATTCACAGGCCGTTTGGCGAGTGTCTTCCAAGGTTCAACCGAAACAACCTTCTATACACTCGCGGTCTATTTTGGATCGGTCAGCATTCGGAAAACACGCTATGCCTTAGGCGCTGGATTGTTCGCAGACCTATTTGGCATTTTAGCGGCAATCGCCATTGGCTATGTTTTCTTTGGATAGAATACCATTCTATCACAGCAGTTTATTTAGCCGCGCTCACTAAGTCCATTTCCTTGACAAGGTGATCTGCACCGGCAAATTTGTCCATGATGAAGAGCACATATCGGATGTCGATACTGATGTTTCTGCAAATGGATGAGTTGAACATGATGTCGCTCATGGTGCTCTCCCAAGTTCGGTCAAAGTTGAGTCCAATAAGTTCACCCTTCGCGTTGATCACTGGACTGCCGCTGTTTCCGCCTGACGTATGGTTGCTAGCAATAAAGCAGACTCGCATCTCACCCGTTTCATGCGCATATTGCCCATAGTCCTTGGCATTATATAATTCACGCATTTTTGGCGGCAGGTTGTATTCAGGGTTGGTCGGGTCCTCTTTTTCCATGACTCCTTCTAGTGTGGTGAAATGTGCATATTCTGCTGCATCAAATGGAGGATATCCTTCCACCTTGCCGAAGGTAATTCGAAGCGTTCCATTTGCGTCAGGGTAATACGTTTTCTCAGGAATCACTTCCATTTGTGCCGCCATCCAAACCCGCATCAGGCTGTCTTGAGTAGGAGCAAACTCCATCAAGGCTGGGCGCGTTACATCCATGTAGTGGCTACTGATGTTTTTGCTAAACATATAGCCCATATCCTTCTCAATTTTCTTGTACTTGTTTCGGGAATATCCTTCCAGAAAACTCCGAATGCTCACCTCACTAACAAACATCGATTCGGCGTAAAGGCGATCCGTAAATCCAGCCAAGTCTTCGTTTTTCTTGCGCATGTCTTTGGTGAAAATGGCTAGAGGTTGTCCTTCAATAAAGTAGTTGATCTGTGCCTTCATGATGTCTTCATCTACTTGAGCGTCATAATTTTTGAAGTAACCCATCTTGGAGAGTTTGTTGGCCACCCATTTGTCGATTTCTTCGTCCGCCACCTCTTTGTTTTTACTCAGCTCTACAAGCTCGGAGAACCCGCCTGCGAACCTTAGAACTTCAGGTCCCATATAAAAGAACTCAATGAAGAAGTTTCTACTCATACTGTGGTGTTGAGTTTTGGTGTCAAGCGCTGATATATCAAGTAAAACGCCTCCATACGCATCGCTCCATTCTGGCTTCGCATTAACGCGTTCTTGAAATACGCGCTCAATGGAATCCTTCTTTGACACTGCTTCATGTCGAATGAGGCCTTTCGATTGGCCAATCCACTTTTTGTAAGCATTGCTAATTCGACTCTGCTTCGCCGCATACTGAATCTTAGTCAGCTCATCCTTTCGCATGGCGGCATCAATCACACCTAACGATGCTTCCCTCATTTGCAGACGCATTGGGTTAGTCTTTGTCAACACATCGTTCACCTCATTGCTAGTGATATAATTGTCTGTTCGGCCCGGAAATCCATATACAATGGTAAAGTCGTTTTCATCCACACCTTCCAAACTTACTGGAAGGTGATAGGCTGGCTTGAAAGGAACATTCTCTTCACTATACTCGGCCGGTTTGTTGTCTTTGTTCGCATAGATCCTGAACACACTGAAATCACCTGTGTGACGCGGCCATACCCAGTTGTCGGTATCGTATCCATACTTTCCAATGCTTGAAGGCGGAGCACCCACAAGTCGAACATCTTCAAAAACCTCGGTAATAAATATTAAGTACTGATTGCCGAAATAGAATGGGCGTATATAAGCTTGATAGTGTGTGCCATCGATGGCAGATTCAACCAGCTCAGCCGATTTAATTTTGACTAATGCCGCACGCTCGGCCTCCGTGGCATTTTCAGGTAACTCACCCAGAATGGCATCAGTAACATCCCGAATTTCTTTTATAATGGAAGCATTCATTCCTGGGTTTGAAAGCTCTTTATCCAATCCGCTTGCCCAAAAGCCGTCCTTCAAGTAATTGTTTTCGAGGGAGCTGTGCGCCTGAATGCGGCTATATCCACAGTGGTGATTCGTTAGCAACAATCCCTTGTCGCTCACCAGCACAGAGGTGCAGCCCCCGTTGAAATGGACAACCGCGTCCTTAATACAGCTTTGGTTTATACTATATAGATCGTCCGCGCTGATTTTCATGCCCATGGCGTTCATGTCGCCAGCGACCATTTTTTTGATCATCGAGGGTATCCACATTCCTTCCGTAGCCGAAAGTGGGTGAATGGTCGAAAAGATGAGGGAAAAGCACATTATGGTGCCCACTATTTGATTTTTCATGCGTCAAGTACTATTAGATACGGATGCAAAAGAAGCATATTTGCAACGTCTAGAAACAACCTACGCCCTAAAGGAACAGATATGAAACAAACAGTTTTAGCCATTGGCACATTGTTGATCACAATTTGCGGCACTACAGCACAAGATTTAGTTGAAATTCAAAAACATGAAACGGGTCACCGAAGTGCCATTCAAAGCGCTCCACACGTTTCAACTGTGGCTGGTGCACCGCAAACAGATGAGTGGAAAACAGTGATGCGAAAAGTTGCCATTTATCACACAAAGGATGATTCCGTAACGCGTTTTAAAGAAGCCAAACTTGAGACCAAGGCACTCGCTGAAATCGGGATAGGAAATGATATGGCCGGAGGACGTGCTGTGACACCTATCATCGGAACAGGTATCAACGGGACCACTATGACGAACTATACACCACCAGATAATGCCATGGCCATTTCAAATGGTGGGCGCATTGTAGCTGTGGATAACGAGGATATTTCATACTTCAATGAAACAGGAACAAGCACAGGTGTATCGACCCATTCGTCATTTTTTAGCGGACTGGCATCAAGCTCCTATCTATTCGACCCGAAGGTTATTTATGATAGCAAGGAAGATCGCTTCATCTATGTGTTGCTTCATGGAAACCATTACACAAACTCGAAGATTTTTGTTTGTTTCTCAAAATCGAACGACCCGGAAAATGATGGTTGGGAGATTTATGAGTTACCAGGAAATCCATTAAACGATTATAGCTGGACGGATTATCCAAGCATTGGAATATCAAACGATGAGCTTTTCATTTCTACAAATCTATTTTACAGCAGCGGCGGATTCAACGAAACGGTCATATACCAGATCGATAAGTTTGATGGCTACAACAACGCTTCGAGCTTGACCTACTCACTTTGGGATGGAATTTTTGACGCGAACGGCGGACGAGCATTTACGGTTGTTCCTGCATCGTATGGACAGCAAGGTGCTTATGGGCCAAATATGTATTTCGTGAGCTCTAGATCTGGAGGTTCAACGAGATTCTATTTTTATGAGATTACGGATAATTTAAGTGGCAGTGCAACGCTCACTGTAGACGATATTATTGCATCATACAGTGTTGCTGCCGACGGAAATCAGGCTGGTTCATCTAGCCTCGTTGATGTTGGAGATTGCCGTGTTCAAAGTGCCTTTTATTTAAACGGAATTATTCATGCTGTGCATGCGGGTGAATATCTAAACTCAGGCTATAGCGGGATTGTATACCATCGAATTCCAGTTGATAATCCGAACGATTCTGAGACTGAATCATTTGGTGAAACAGGGATTGATTACGCATATCCTAGTTTGGCTTCTTTTGGATTAAACGAATGTGATCAAAGTGTCATGGTTGGTGCCTTGCGCACAGGAAGCACCATCTATCCAGAAATGCGTGTTGTGAACTGCGACAACGATATGAACTGGTCAAGCTCTGCCCAAATCATCGCAGGACAAGCGCCTATTAGTTTCATTGGAAGCCCTGAACGTTGGGGTGATTACTCGTGCATGCAACGAAAGCACAATGCAGTTGATCCCGAGGTATGGATGGCTGGATGCTACACGATTTTCGGAAATCGATATCGAACGCGCATTGCCGAAATCAAAGGTGATTACACTCCAGCGGTTGGCCCAACGATCGATTTCTACTCAAACGATTCCCTTGGGTCTACGCCATACTTTGTAAATTTCTATGACAATTCTACGAACAACCCTGTGTCTTGGGAATGGACGTTTGAAGGTGGTGTGCCGAATGTATCAACACTACAAAACCCACTTGTAGCTTATACGGATACTGGTTGGTTTGATGTAAAGTTGGTGGCTTGGAATGACGATTGCTTCGATTCACTTCGTGTTGATAGTATGATCCAAGTAGTAGAGACTTTGCCAACAGATACCGATACGATTCTGATTGGTGGAGTTGTGGAGGCATATGTAATTGATGGAGACACGTACCAACTATTTAATGGAGAGCTTGTTCCACTGAGCATTGAAGAAGCGCAAGTACTTAAGAATCGAACGTATCCGAATCCAATACGAAGCTCCGAAATGATGTATGTGGATATTGAGATGCCACAAGGAGATATGGTTGAAGCGCGTATCTATGACATGCAAGGCCGTGAAGTGAAATCCTTGTTTGTCGATTATGTCAAAGCTGGTAGGCATCAACTCGGATTTGACAAATTCGCCCTTTCAGCGGGCCAATACATATTGAAAGTTACCACCGACCAAAAAATATTGATCAATGAGAAGATTATTGTTCAGCCTTAGTCTGGCGATTTGTTTAATAGGATGCTCTGATAAAAAGACAGAGTCTAAGAATACCAAGGTTGAGAACCCTCCTGCGGGTCAATCGGCGAAATCCGAGGTGCCCAATAATCTTGAGGTCGAGCCGCAGATTCAAGAGGAGCCGAAAGTATTACGATCGAATGCGCCGGAAGTGAAGGAAGCCGGGAAAGCAACCCCACAAGCCGCAACTGTGGACGAGGGGCAAAAGGAAATGCCATCCCATGCTGGTCCGGAACAGTCTAAAATTGACAGCATTAAAGCGGCCAAACAAAAGGGAAAGAAATAGACTAGAGGTCTACGATCCCATTGTGCAGAGACTTCACCACGCCGCCCTTGTAAATGATCTTTACGGGTTCGGCAGAAAGCAGTCGCGTGCCGTTGTCGTCAATCCTGATTGCACAGGCTTCAGGTAAACAAACCACCGGAATGTCATTGATGGCGCTATACTCTGTCAACCGTTGCAATCGAGACTCACCACCATGTCCTGGAATGGTGTTCTCTGTGTAGTGAGGGTTTATTTGGAAGGGTACCAAGTTCAATGCCTCGAAACTTTTGGGCTCTATAATTGGCATGTCGTTCGTTGTTCGAATGGTAGGGCATGTAGCATTTGAACCAGCACTCCAACCAATATAAGGTGCGCCCGCCTTTACTTTTGATCGAATCGCCTCCTTAATATCTAGTTCTTCCATCATGTGCATAAGGTGAAATGTATTTCCACCTCCGACAAGAATAGCCTCTGCATTCTTAATTGTTAGAGCGGGATTATTAGAATGGTGGATGGACGTTACTGTTATGCCCCGCTCTACAAGAGCCTTGTTTACCATCGTTTCGTAGTCGTCGTAACTGAAACTAACTGCAGCGTATGGGATGAAGACCGCATTCCGAATCGAACCTAAAAAGCGATCGATGTAATCCAGTGGCCAATTTAGGTATGGTTGCCCCGGGTTCGTAGAGTTGCTGAGTAGTAATAGTTTCATGCGAAGTTTGTTGAGCTTCAAATGTGAAACATTTTACACTTTTGACCCCATCTAAATTTGAGCTATGAAAAATATTTTTTCGCTTTTAATCGCGCTTGTTCTCCTTTCATCTTGCGGAGAAACGATAACTGGCGATGGAAATGTAACGACGGAGGAGCGAGCGATAGATTCGTACAATACACTTGATGTCTCTGGAGTATTTGAAATTGTATTGATGCCTGGTGAACCGAAAGTAGTCATTGAAACTGATGAAAATATTCATGAGCATATCGATACGAAGGTTGAAGGAGGTACGCTTCATATTACCGCAAATAATAAAATATTGGATGCCGAAGCCTTATTGCTAACCGTCTATTACCGGGACATAGATGAGGTTTCGATTTCGGGAGCATGTGAATTGGCAAGTTCCGGTGCCGTTACAGGCGATCGTTTGGAGCTAGATATTAGTGGCGGTGCCGAGGCAGAATTGGCATTGGATGTAGATTTTTTCAGCATCGACCTGAGCGGAGCGGCAGAATTAGAAGTGAGAGGTCTCGCCGATAAGGTTGAGTTTGACCTGAGCGGTGCCGCAGAAATTAGTGCGTTTGACCTACAAGTCAAAGAAGCCTATATCGACATTTCGGGAGCAAGCGAGGTGGAAATTAGTGTCTCGGAAGTATTAGAAGTTGAAATATCAGGAGCAGGTCAGGTAGATTATAAAGGCGACCCGAATATTAAGTCTGATATTTCAGGGGCTGGATCATTAAATAAACGATAGAAGAATTGAAGCAATTACTACTCATACTAGCCCTGACGACGGTTTATACCGTTTCATTGTTCGCACAGATTTCGAATCCAGAGGATATGCGAATGTTAGGAGACGGATTTCAAACGATATTTTGGGACAACGGCTCCAAGTATTATGGCGAGATCTATGAGGGCGAGTTTAGTGGAAAGGGGACCATGGTCTGGTCGGACAGTAGCTACTACGAGGGTCGATGGCAAAATGGAATGCGACACGGAAAAGGCGATATGGTCTGGCCTGATGGTCGCAAATACTATGGCCGCTGGAAAGAGGATGATCCGCATGGAAAAGGACAAATGGAATGGCCTAATGGACAGCTTTATCGCGGCCATTTTGAACACGGAAAGCGCAGCGGAAAAGGGAAAATAAAACACACCGATGGCACGGTTTGGAAGGGCGAATTCTTAAACGGAAAACCCGTCAAGGATTAGGTCGAACTGATTTTATGAAAGTCGTTGTTGTCTCGCTCAATTTCGTCTTTGATGAACTCCATTTTTTTCGCAAGCATCGCGAACACTTTTGTCTGCTCACCCTGTAACTCTGCATAAGCATCTTTGTCGCCGTCACCAATCAATGCCATTTGATGCAGCAGATGAAATCCGTTTGTATTTAACCATGTGAGTGCTTTTTTGTCACCTTCAATTCCGCTGATTAACGCCATGAGATGGGGATGCCCGTTCTCTAAGAGCCAATCTCTTGATCTAGTCTCATTGCGTAAAGCATAATGGAATAGACCCAATTCAGGGAATCCATTCTTCATCAACCATTGGATGATTTTGGCGTTTCCATTAATTGACTCGCCCCAGGCTAAGAGTATTTTTGCATCGTAGTCTAGGCCTTTATTCGAATAATTCATCGTCATAACAAAGTGTTATTGCGTCTTTATAAGGTCATGTCTATCATTATAGATTTACCTTTGTTTACGTTGTCAAATATGCCGAAAATCATTTTGAAATATCGTTTCGCTTTTGGTCTCATGTTGCTCATGGGCCTGATGTCGTGTGAGAAAACGTGGTCTTGTCGATGTATGATGGTTACGGGGCAGGAGACGATTATGATTATTGAGAAGGCAACGAAGAAAGAGGCGGAAGAAGTTTGTCAAAAGCGAATTGAAACGAAATATTTAGATGAGCGCTTAAGCCGGTGCACATTTGAAGGAAAATATAAAGGAAACAAGATTTAAAGTGAAACTGAGCTACCTTATTCTTCGAATACTTTTTGGCCTTGTATTTATCGTTTCGGCATGTCTGAAATTGGCACCGATCGAGGCATTTGAGATGGTACTTATTAAGCAAGTGGGGATTTCTTGGTCGCTTGCTCCTCTTATGGCCAGGAGTCTGATTCTCTTTGAGTTAGTGTTAGGAACAAGTATCGCTTTTGGATTTTGGACGCGCGCAATGGTAATGGCTGCTCAGGCGATGACCGCTGGGTTTACGGTCTATTTAACGCTGCTCATTGTTCAAGGGTCTGGCGACGATAATTGCGGTTGTTTTGGTGAGCTGATACCGATGGATGCGCCAACAAGTATTGTAAAGAATATCATCATTTTAATCTGGGGGCAAATGCTGCTGTGGAAATTGAAGCTTGACTGGAAGTGGCGATTTAGTTGGATCGGGCTGGTTTTGGGATTGCTTGTTGTGCCAATTTTATTTCTCGCTTCACCGATTCCATCAGGCAATCTAGATAAAGAGCCAACAATTGACAATGAGTTGGTAACAAACCTAAGCGAGGACCACGAATGGGACTTGGATCAAGGCGAAAAGCTAATTGTGGTTATGTATGCAAACTGTGTTCACTGCAAGCAGCTGGCAACATTGCTTTCAACTACAGATAAAGAAATCGCGGATGAAAAACTGCGCCTGATGATTTTTGGAAACGAAGAAAAAGTGGCGGAATTTCTTATGGAAACGAAAGTTGCAAACTTCCCGTTCCAGCCAACTTCCAGCCGAGCGTTGATGATCGCGGTTGACGGAACCTTCCCAACGGCAATCCTTCTAAAAGATGGCCAAGTGGTATCAAATTGGACAGGAAAAGAAGTGAACATGGATCTGCTTTCAACTATTCTTTCAAAATGAGAAACCAAAAGGTGAATGATTACGTTTGTTCCATTAATTATATGTCAAAATACGTTCAAATAGTCGCTGTCGTCTGTGTCTTGATGGGCTTTGGTTCTTGTAAAAAATGCCACCAATGCGCTATCTACGATAAACAAACATCAGACGAAACTCTATTCACTGCTTACAGTGAAATATGCGGTTCAAACAAAGACATCAAGGCGTACGAAGGACTTTGTGAAGACCGTGTGGTTGCTGAAATGGAAGCAACTGACGCTGGCTCTATTGATCTGTACTGCGATTGTGGACAAGACATAGTAATAGAATGAGTAAGACATTGAGGCATATGGTTCTGGGTTTTAGTCTTTTGCTTTTTGTAGCAAATTCAGGCTGTAAGAAATGCCATATCTGCGTGGTCAAAGACCGGGACAAGGTCACCCGATATCAATATCCCGAAATGTGTGGTACCAAAAAGGACCTAAGCGCTTATGCAGATAAGTGCGAATCTGAATACGGTAAATACGACCATACTTGCACCTGTGGTGAGGCTCCTTAAAGTCGGAATTTTTATTGCGATACTAGCTGTAGGATGCACGGAAAGCAATGTTCCAAGCCCTGCCGTTGTTGATTACGATCCAGCGCCCGAGCTAGAACTTCAGTTTAACCCGCATGATGCCACTACCCTCGATTCGTTTTTTGGAGACCTTTTCGAAGCTCGGAAATTCAATGGTGTAGCGCTTTTCGCGAAGAATGGGGTCACGCATTCACTCGTTCATGGATTTCGCAACTTTAAAACGAAGGACTCGCTTCGTCTCGATGATCAATTTCAGCTTGCCTCGCTATCAAAACCCTTTACGGCTTTTTCGATTCTAAAACTGATCGATGAAGGTCGCTTGCGCATAGATGATAAGGTGTCTGATCATCTCGTGTGTACTCCATATTCAGATGTAACCATAGGGCAATTACTCAACCACACTAGTGGCATAGGATACTATGCCTATGTAACCGATAACCTTTGGGGTATGCCCGAAGATCCTATGGCGAATTCGGACTTACTAACTATGATGGAGTGTGATGAAATTCCGCTTTATTTTGAGCCGGGCAGAGGTTTTGACTATTGCAACACCAATTATACTTTGTTGGCTAACATCATCGAAGCCGTCACAGATACATCATTCAAGGACTACATGGAATGGACTATTTTCCCTGCACTGGAAATGGCAAATTCCGAGATTATTGATCCATTTTCAAAAGATGCAAACGCTTACGACGTGAAAGGCCATTATCCAAGTGGAGATGTCAAACTTCCATCGTATTTAGACGGAGTGGTAGGGGACAAGGGTATGTACAGTACAATCGCTGATTTGTATGCCTTCTATAAAACGATAAAAAGCCAAAACCCCATTTCGGATTCGCTGTGGGCTGAGGCGACTAGTCCAAAAGCCAAGACAGGAGCATCTGCATTCTATGGATATGGATGGCGTATCAAGCCATTACCAGAGGCAAACGATACCCTGATCTACCACAATGGCTGGTGGCGTGGATTTCGGACCTATTTCTGGATGTCGTCTAAGGAAGATAAGATGTGCGTGATTCTCACAAACTCCATCCGCGGAGGTTATTTACCTCAGCAGGAAATATGGTTGCAATTCTGACTGAACTATTCTATCATTGAATCTGTTAGATAGTGATGCCGATTGAATCAGTCAAAATACCAATGTTCCCGCTTCGCACATTTATGTTGCCTGGAGAGCAAATGCCGCTTTGCGTATTTGAGCCGAAGTATCGGCAATTATTTGATGAAATGGAGGAGGAAAACCTACACTTTGCCATGCCGTACAAAGAGCACAATGTGCGCTATGCCTCCAAATGCAAGCTGGTGCGCGTAACGGACAGAACACCGAAAGGAACGCGCGATGTGATCGTAGAGTGCGTCTCTGTTCATTCTCTAATCTCCATGCGCGATAAGATGAAAAACAAGCTTTACCCCGGAGGCGAAATAGGCCCAAACCTGATCGATGGGAGAAGGGAGCCCGCTTCGATTCCCCTCTTGGAGTCATTCGCCGATTATATTGAAATAAAGTTTGGTAAGCGGCCAATTTTAGCGGAGATCATTCAATATAAGCCTATGGATGTGGCAGCATGCATTGCAATGAGTAATTGGGATAAGATTAGGTTCATTCAACTTCCAAATAGCAAAGCCCGAGAGGGTATGCTCATCGGGCTTCTTAAATATCTTCACTTCTTGTATTATCAAGAAGCGCAAGCAGAGAAAGGAATTTTACTGAACTAGATTGATTTACAATCAGCTCCTGCTGCCTCTCGTTCAGTAATCACCGAAGCGTCTGCTGTGCATAGTTCCTCTGTGGTAATAGACGTGTCGGTGGGCGTGCTTCCACTATAGATTATAACCTCTTCTGAGCATTCATAACAAGTAGAGCAGCTCATCATGGCAACTGCAAGGCCGAAAATTAAACTTAGCTTTTTCATAATTGTGGAATTTGATGGCTTGATAGCCAATGATCATACCAAAGGTAAAAGGAGCGGGTCATACAATCGCTCATATTGTGGAAGAATCTCGGGAAGGCTGAACTTTATTGCTTGTTGCTTTGCATTGGATTTGAAACGCGTTAGGGTTTCGTCCGATGACAAAATTTCAATCGCACCCTTGGCCATAGAATCAATGTCGCCCACCTCACTTAAGTATCCACTATATCCATGTTTATTTACTTCAGGTAAACCTCCAGTGTTGCTTGAAATTACTGGGACGCCTGCAGCCATTGCTTCCAATGCGGCCAATCCAAAGCTTTCGGTTTCAGATGGTAGAATGAAGAGATCGGCATTAATCAAAAAACGCTCAATTGTTTTCGATTTACCAATGAAATGAATTTGGTCGCACTTGCCTAATTCACGGCACATTGTCTCCACATTGTATCGTTCTGGTCCATCTCCAATTAGCAGTAATTGAGCAGGCATGGCATCGTGAATTTTGCCAAAGACTTTTACAACATCTTCTACACGCTTGACTTTCCTGAAATTGGATACGTGCATAATTAAACGCTCGCCCTTCACAGCGTATCGAGCACGCAATCCATTCGGTTTTAAATCCGAGTAGTTGTTCAAATTAATGAAGTTAGGGATCACCTTGATTTCGCGTTTAACATTGAAATACTTCAGGGTGTCTCTCCGTAAACTTTCAGACACGGCTGTAACAGCGTCGCTATTATTTATGGCGAAGGTGATCACTGGTTCAAAGGATGCGTCCTTTCCTAAAAGCGTAATGTCCGTTCCGTGCAGTGTACAAACAATTGGGATATTGATTCCCTCCGAGGCTAGAATTTGCTTTGCCATGTATGCGGCAGATGCATGCGGAATGGCGTAGTGAACATGCAGAATGTCTAGGTTTTCATTCTTGACTACGCTCACCAATTTAGATGTGAGAATCAACTCGTAAGGCGCGTAGTCGAACAATGGATATTCGGTTACTACAACCTCATGATAGTGCACGTTCTCGGCGTAGAGGTCTAGTCTGACCGGTTGAGAATAGCTAATAAAGTGCACGACATGCCCCTCCTTGGCCATTTCAAGGCCTAACTCAGTTGCCACAACACCACTACCACCATACGTCGGGTAACAAACAATTCCTATTCGCATATATTCTTCATCAATCCTATAGCAAATGAACGACTAAATTGTTCGGAGCCTAGATAAGATAACGTCATAATTGGTTTGCTGCCGAGTCAGCTTTCGCGCTTTTTATAATCGCATCGTGAAACACTTGTTGGATGTCGGTTCGAATATTCATATGTGCCAACTTCTTATTACTGGCGTCGGGATATACACGATTTGATAGAAACACATACACAACTTGATCCCTTGGGTCTGCCCAGGTAACCGTGCCCGTGAAACCTTGATGTCCAAAAGCATTTAAGTCAGTGCACCCACATGAAGGACCAGAACTACCGTCCGTAAGTGGTTTGTCAAATCCCGCGCCCCTGCGGTTATCGTTATCGCAAAACTGACATTGTACAAAATCGGCGATGATTGAGCTGTCGAAGTATTCATTTCCGCCATACGATCCGCCATTTAAGTACATCTGCATAAGCACTCCTAGGTCGTTGGCATTCGAGAAAAGACCGGCATGTCCTCCAACTCCGCCCAGCATTGCTGCGCCTGGGTCATGCACGTCGCCGTGGACCAGTTGATTTCTAAAATACCTGTCGTATTCCGTAGGCGCAATCTGCTTTTTGTCGAACTTTTTAAGCGGACGATAGGTCATTGTTGAAAGCCCAAGTGGTTTATAATAAACTTGGTCCAAATAGTCTTCCATCTTCATACCACTTTGTTTTTCGATAATGCGCAAGGCAAAGTAGTAACCAACGTCGCTGTACTTGTACTTTTTTTGACTCTTGATTGGATGTCGGAGAATTTGCCGGAACATCTTGTCGGGCTGGTCTTTGTGAATATAGAGTTCACGTGCAACTCGATGCGAATAGATGTCATTTTGAGCCAGGCTGTATACATCAAACCGCGGCACGCCCTTTCTCAAAGTTTTGGCATAAAATGGGATAAAAGCAGGCAGTCCGGCTTGGTGCGAAAATATTTCGCGCATGCCCATATTCATGTAAGCCGTTGTGTCTACCCACTCTGAAAGGTAATCGCAAAGGTTGTGGTCCAAGTTAAAAAGGGAGTCTTGGCTGAGTTTCATCATTCCGGCAACCGATCCTGCAATCTTGGTGATTGAAGCGAGATCATACAGATCGGTTGGTTTTACGGTATCCTTTCGCTGATAGGTATGATATCCGTACGTGTTGTCGACCACAACCATTCCGTCTTTCGCAAACCATACTTGCGAACCAGGGCAAGCCTTTTCTGTAATAGCGCTATAGGCTATTTTGTCTATGTCAACCAGGAATTCAGATCGAACGCCGACCTCTTCTGGTATACCGTAGGCTAAGCGTGTTTTTTTCGTCTCGATGCCGGCTTCGCGCATAAATTCAACGCCTAACTTTCGCTTCAATCTACCGCTTATTGGACGCCCGCCAAAAACCGCCTGAAGCGCAAAATCATCAGTAAGTCTGCCGGATTTATGACCACTGATAATGGCGGCAATGGATGGTACGCTAATTACCTGCAATAGTCCTTTGGGATTTCCATTCCAAACTAAAATTGTGCGCTGAGAGTATCCAATACGCTCGATTACGCTTTGGTAATGTTCACTCATTCCAAAGCGCTTGCGGTTGACTGCTGCCTCAGGATTGGCGAGTATGATTACTATGTTATAATCAGATTCCCGCTTTTGAAAGGCGGCGTAACCTTTTTCCAGCTCAGAAAATGAGATGTCGAATACGTCTGCAGGGGAATACCTATTGACGAGATAGGGGTCGAGCACATCACCTTCGTTCCCAATTTTAACTACCGCAATTTTTGTGGTGTCTAAGGCTTGGATGGGCACGGTGAAATCGACATTTCGTAAAAGTGTCAGGCTGGCTTGAACAATTTCACGCTCCCTTAACTCAATCTGGATTTGGTTGTTTTCCTTGGTAGTTTTTCTCGGTTCAGACTGCCGCATCCATAATTTAGCCTGAATTACTCGTTTGCATTTCCGGTCTATTTCTTCTTGGCTAATAATGCCTAGTCGAATCGATTTTTGAATTTGTTTTACTTGAGTGTTCAGGTCACCAGAAATAATAACAACATCGTTTCCCGCTACTAAATAGTTCGTTGCGTTCACAAAACTTTGGTCTGATTTACTCGTTGTTAAATCGCACCAAACCAGTCCATTAAACCCAAGTTTATCGTGCAATAGTTTATGTATTCTATGCGAGGAGGACGCCATTGCATCTCTGTTAGAATCCACAGCTGGGATGGCTGCGTTGGCCACTAAAATGCCTTGAATACCTTCATTAATTAATCCCTTGAATGGGACCATGTCGACGCGCTCGAGTTGATTCATTCGAGAGTACACAATCGGTGAATCTTGATCGAATCCACGGTTCATGTTTCCAATCCCTGGATAGCTTCCAACAACGGATTGGATCCCCGCTTTTTTCATTCCTGAGACAAAGGCACGGGCATTTTCAAGGACAACCTCGGGGTCGTCGCTAAACGAATGCGCCATCGTATGTGGATTCTGATCGTTGTACAATACTTCCAAAGAAGGGCCAATCACAAAGTTGTGCCCAGTTTCATGAAGATTTTCTCCGATGGTTTCAGCGTATTTCGAGACGAGGCCTAGGTTATTTGTGCCCGCCAACTGCGACTCGCTATAAAAGCTATCTCCATGCTGAATAAGGTCTTGACCATAGAAATAAGGAATGCCATTTCGATCGTTTTTTCGAAGTAGCCCTATCTTCTTGCCAGGGGCGTCGATGTATCCGCTGCAACCGTAAGCTGTGGAATCTACGCCACGAATTACGAAGAGTTGCGCGATACGTTCATGGTCATCTAGCCGAGCTAATACAGAGTCTGCCGCGTCAAGAGAAATCGGTGCGAATGGAAAGGCGCGCGCATCATCCATAACCTTCGGGTTCCCTGATAAGGCAAGGGTTCCCGCCGAGATTATCAGCAGTGTTATCGATATGGAAGAGTTGAAACGCATAAAAACTGAAGGTACCGTGGTTATCTTAACGCGATTAATAATGTCTTAGCACTTATCATCATGCGCTTGTTACAAAGCTTAAGCCATTTGTGTAGCCCTTCGTTAATGCAATATTCTAGCCGGTGCATCCGTGATAATGAAGCCTTTTTGGTCTTTAAAAACCATCTATTTCATGTACGTTTGTTAGGATGATTCGATTTTTATTTAAACAACCTCAGCCAAGGCGATTTCAATATCGCCCACGTCATTTTGACGAAACCAAGCAGTACTTGGAGGCGAGGAAAATGACCATCAAACGAGAGTTGGAAAGCGAAAGTGAAGGGCATTCGGCTGAGGGCTTCCGGTCGCAACTCAACCATCAATGGAGGTCAAAACAGAATAGAAAAGAGAGCGCAACATCGAATCGTAATGTTTTGATTCTCATCGCGCTGTTGGCGGCTATCGCCTACTATTTCTTATTCGCATAAGCCACATGTGGATAGGTGTTTTTTCGGTTGTATTTTTTATTCAGATCTCGTATTTTATATTACTGGTTATGAGGCTTGTAACTTATCGCAATGATGGGTTTTTCCGAGAGGGTACAAACACCTTAAACGCCATTTCAATAATCATAGCGGCCAAAAATGAAGCAGAAAACTTATTAAAAAATCTGCCCTTGTTTTTGGAGCTGAATTATCCTGAATTCGAAGTTGTCGTTGTCTTGAATGACACCAACGATAGGTCACAGAAAATCCTTCAGGAGATGGAGTCAATCTATACCAACTTGGTGGTGTGCGTATTGCCTATTGATCATCATGGCAAGAAGGCGGCGTTGGCATTTGGTGTTGAGAAGGCAAGTCATAATAATCTGGTGTTTTCAGATGCTGATTGCCGACCGCAAAACGATGGTTGGTTGATGCCTTTCGGAGCTGCATTTTCAAATGGGGTCGAATTGGTTCTAGGATCAGGATTGTTTGAGACCGAAAGTGGTCTCGTGAATAAATTATACCGTTTGGAGTCAGAGCGAATAGCCATGAGGTATATGTTGGCCGCTATGATCAGTGCGCCGTACATGGGGGTTGGTCGTTCCATGGGATATACCAAAAGTTTGTATGAGAAAGTCGATGGGTTTATTGGTCACAGTGAGATAGCCAGTGGTGACGATGATCTTTTTATTCAATCAATTCCAAATGGTACGAAGACAATGGCCGTGCCTGAGGCCCTTACAATGAGTAAGGCGCCAGACTCGTTGGTTTCTTGGTTTGGTCAGAAACAGCGCCACCTTCAAACCGGTACCCGATATAAATCGGTACATCTTCTGCTGCTTGGTCTGCTCGATCTGTCAGACCTGATCATCGTTTTGGGTTTACCATTTTCTCTGCTGTATATGTCACCAGACGCTTTTATCGCCATATTGACAACGGCACTTTTCGTTTATATCTTGAAAGCAATTGCGCTCTGGCGATTTGAAACGATAGTAGGACTGAAATCACGTGTATGGATATATTTTTTCCTCGAGCCAATCCTGTCTCTACTGAATCCACTATTTTCGATCGCTATCCAATTTGGCCAACCTACGGAATGGACGAGAAAAACATAAGCGACAGCGCGCGGCGCGACCTTGACCTTGTTGAAAAGGCGCTTGGAGGAAGCGAAAGGGCGTATACTGAGCTGATGGCAGTGTATCGGGAGAGCATCTATTTCATGATGGTAAAGATGGTTTCCAACAAAGACGATGCGGAAGATTTGACGATCGAGGCTTTTGGTAAAGCGTTTAAAAGACTTGGGCAATATCGCCCGGACTATGCCTTTAGCACTTGGCTCTTTAAAATTGCGTCGAACAATTGCATCGACTTTTTAAGGAAAAAGAAAAAATCACAAATGATCTCCATCGATACGGGATATTCAGATGATGATGCGGATGATAGTACATTAGATATTAAAGCCAAAGGACTTAACCCCGAAGAAGCTTTAATGAAAGAACAACGCATTGATGAAATGCACAGAATTGTTGAGCAGCTCAAGCCAAAATATCGCTTGCTAGTTGAATTGAGATACTTCGAAGAACTGAGCTATGAGGAGATAGCTGTTCGCCTAGAGCTTCCGTTAGGTACCGTAAAGGCACAGCTTTTTCGAGCAAGAGAACTCATGTTTGAAATTTTAAAACACAGCGTAAACCGCATTTAGTGGAAGGGATAGACATTATTAAGGCGCACTTTCCTGATCTCACCCTCGACAAATACGAACGCCTTGAAACATTGGTCGCTGTATTTCTCGATACGAACGATCAGATAAACCTAATTTCCAGAAAAGACGCGGAGCATATCTGGACGCGACATATTCTCCATTCTTTAAGCGTGGCTAAAATGGCCGACTTCCAAAAGGGAATGAAGGTAGCTGATGTAGGCACCGGAGGCGGACTGCCAGGGTTGCCATTGGCAATTCTGTTTCCAGAAACGGAGTTTACCCTAATCGATTCAGTTGGAAAGAAAATAAAGGCTGTCAATCATATGCTCGAGTCTTTGGATCTTGAAAACGTGACCGCCGTAAATAAGAGGATGGAAGAGGTGAAAGGCTCTTTTGACTTTGTTGTGAGTCGAGCAGTGAAACCATTGCCGATGATGCACGAATGGTTGAAGGGGAAAATTAAGAAGGGTAACAAAGGGGAGCTTCCAAACGGTCTAATCTATATTAAAGGAGGCGATTATCAGCAAGAATTAGATCTAATTGGTTGCAATTACCGCTATTGGTATCTGGATGATTGGTTTGATGATCCATTTTTTGAAACCAAGAAAATTGTTTGGCTTGATATTGCGCGCTAGTTGAGAATACGATAAGTAATCTCCTTCAGCATGTCCTCTGAAGTTTCACTGTAAGAGGTGTTCACGCCCTTAAACCTTCCGTCAAATTCACGAAGCAAATGAATGATGAGCGCAACCTGTCGTTGGGTGAATCTAGTGCTCGTTGCAGAAATAGCCTTAACCGCATATGGGCTGCGTAATCCCAATTCACGGGCCACCGTATTTGGGTCTTTCGACTTTAAACTTTGATACATCATCACCTTGCTGAAGTGTGCAAACAGGTTGTTGATGATTAACAGGAAAGGATTGTTCTTTTCGTTCCGTCCCAAAAACTGAGCAATCTTGTAACTTTTCAATGCGTCGCGAGCGCTGAGCGCATTGATGTATTCAAAAACGTTGTATTCCTTGCTGATGCCGATAAGTCGGTGCACATCATCTGTGGAAATTTCCTTTGACAAGGGCACGGTGATTGTCAACTTTGACAATTCCATTTCAATTTTCTCCAAATCGTTTCCGAGATACTCCGCCATCATATGCGCCGCATTCGGATTGATTCGATATTTCATCTGTTTCACAAACCCGGTAATAACCTCGGGCAACTCATTATCGTAATGTTTTTTTGAAGCAAGTACCACACCCTTTGAGAGGATAGCTTTGTACCACTTGGTTTTTGCATCGGCAGACTTATACTTCATGTCTATAACCAAAACGGTCGACTCCATTGGTTTAAGGAAGTATGATTCTAGATCAGCCCATCGACCTCCATAGTCTTGAGCTTCACGAATTATGACCACCTGCCTAGTCGACATCATGGGGAAACGTCTAAGCGTTTCAAGCAAGAGATCCTTGTTGAGATCGCGACCGTAAAAAACATTAAGGTTGAAGTCGCGCTCATGTTCCTGAAGCGCATGTTCTTCGATGTACTTGCTAATCTTGTCAATATAATATGGCTCTTCCCCATGCAGCAAGTAAATGGGGCTGTATATATCTTTTTTCAAAGACTGTATTATGTCTGTATACTGCTTTAAATTCGCCATACTGAATTAATCATCGGTATTGATAGATCGCTCAAAATTTCCACCTCTCAATTTGCCCCCGATGGAGGCCAAAGTTAGAAGTGCATCCGAGCAGATTCAAATCTTCGACCGATTTCGTAAAAAATTTATTCTTCTTACCCCTGAAGAGTGGGTTCGTCAGCATTACGTCGGCCACTTGGTTCGTGCGTATGCGGTGCCGGAGTCGCTCTTGCTAATTGAGTCACAGATTAAGTATGGAACTTTGAATAAGCGGCCAGACATTGTAGTGATGGGCTTGAACAATCGACCTTGGCTAATTGTTGAATGCAAGTCAACAGAGGTGCCGCTAGGGCCTGATGTATTGCATCAAGTTGTTACCTATGCCTCTGTTTTGAATCCAATGTACATTGGAATTACCAATGGACTGGAGCATATTTATTTCGAGTTTCAACCTGAATTGAAGAATTTCGTCTTAGTAAAGGATTTACCATGTTACGCCTGATATACATATCGTGTTTGTTAGTCGCTCTCTGCAGTTTAGAAGGGGTGGCCCAGAGGTCGGGTGTTTCAAAAGTTCCGTTGTCTTTTAAGCACTATGCAGATCAAATCCCAGCGGGCGAGATGTTGCATCTATACCTGAAAGGCGATCGCGGGCAGCTTGAATCTCTCACGACGGAGCTTGGAGGGCATTTTAAACGATACAATGGAACTCATGCCTCTGTATCTCTTCCAAAAGAATCAATCCTGCTTCTCAATGATCGCGATGAAGTCATATCGGTGCACCTTGAGCTAGGTCAGGGCAGGGCGCTATTAAATGAAAGTAGAGCGAGCACGCGAATTGACCGAGTACACAACGGTACTGCGGGTTTGATTTCGGAGCTCAAGGGATCGGGAGTGTTGGTAGGTGTGATTGATGCTGGACTTGACCTTGAGCACCCTGATTTTTTGGATGCGAACGGAAATACGCGGGTTATTGAATTATGGGATCAAACCATGGGTTATAGCGCTCAACGCACACCGCAGTATGGCTATGGTCAAGTTTATGACAGCGCCGATATCAATCAGAATAATTGTCCGCATGTCGATCAGGCATTATTCTATGGTCATGGAACGAACACCACAGGAATAGCTGTTGGAAATGGAAACTCTTTTGAACAATACACAGGCTGTGCCCCGGAATCAGAAATAGTCGTTGTTAGTTCCAATTTTAATTCATTCAGCTGGACAGCGACGGTCGCCGATGCGGTCGATTTCATATTATCGATTGCTGACTCGCTGGACCGACCATGTGTTATCAACGCCTCAATTGGCGCATACAATGGGTCGCATGACGGGCTAGACTTGCCAAGTTCAGAAATAGCCGATTTAATTTCTCAAAATTCTAGCCGCGCTATGGTCTGTGCCGCTGGAAATTCTGGGGAGGAAAATGCCTATCATCTTGGATATGAAGCTGGATCAGACACGAACTTCACTTGGTTCGAAACATCGGCAAGCGCAAGCATCGGCAATGGAATTATATTTTATGAATTGTATGGAGACGTTAATGACTTTGAGTCGATAATATTTGCGATCGGTGCGGATAAAGTAACCCCGAATGTGCTTTACAGAGGAACGACGAGCTTTGATAGTATTCAAAACCGATTGTATGTGAATGAGACCGACTCACTTTTCTCCTTAGCTGGAAATTACCTCGCTAAGGTCCAAACATGGGCCGACACCGCGAATGGACGTGGAATGTTGCAGGTTTATATCAGTCACATAGACTCTATTCAATACAAGTACAGACTGTCAATTACTGGAAGCGGGAGATTAGATGTTTGGTCGACATCATCCGGTATCATGAATCTTTATGATATGGTCTCGGAAGGTC
>Ga0209223_10000752_pt1 | contig 37176 bp, 37 predicted proteins | sample COG_06_FD_184750 | JGI IMG/M metagenome (GOLD analysis project Ga0209223, IMG submission 184750) | Pelagic Microbial community sample from North Sea - COGITO 998_met_06 (SPAdes) (version 2) | ecosystem: Environmental > Aquatic > Marine > Neritic zone/Coastal water | place: Helgoland, sampling...
AACTATATTAGCTATTATAATAATGATAGAATATCTGGGAGACTAAAAGGAATGAGCCCGATAAAATATCGAGCTCATTATTCTAATTAGTATAATATTAATCGTCCAACTTTTGGGGTGCTGTCCATATAAGGAAGCTTTTTTATTTCAATACAATCTATATAGCTCGTTAAATAATATAGTCCTATCTTACTTTATGTATCTTTGTTAAAAGTTTAGATTTGACAAAAGCGCTATTAATAACACCTCCCTTTACCCAATTAAATACTCCTTATCCTGCAACTGCATATTTAAAAGGATTTTTAAACACCAAAAACATATCATGTCATCAATCTGATTTAGGTATTGAGGTCATCTTAGAACTTTTTTCAAAACATAGACTAGAAGAGTTCTTTTCTTTCGCATTCGATTCTCAAAATATATCATCGGACAATGCAAAACGAATATTTTCGTTAAGAGAAAACTACTTTACTACAATAAACACCGTAATAAGTTTTTTACAAGGTAAAAACCAAACACTTGCTAGAATTATTTGCACTGATAACTTTCTACCTAGAGCTAGTAGATTTGAGCAGTTAGACGAACTAGAATGGGCGTTTGGAGCGATGGGAATGCAAGACAAAGCAAAACATTTAGCAACTCTGTATTTAGAAGATATTTCTGATTTTATTATAGAATGCATAGACTCGAATTTTGGTTTTAGCCGTTATGCCGAGAGCATTGGTAAAAGTGCAAATAGTTTTGACGAACTTTATCATGAACTTTCATTAGATCTCAGCTATATAGACAGTATCACCTTAGAAATATTGGAACGAAAATTAGATGCCATCAAACCTACGCTTGTATGCCTTTCTGTTCCTTTTCCAGGAAATTTATTTAGTGCTTTTAGATGTGCCCAATACATAAAAAGTAATTACCCTAATATTAAAATAGCAATGGGTGGTGGATTTCCTAATACAGAATTGAGGGATTTGAAAGATACCCGAGTATTTGAATTCTTTGATTTTATCACTTTAGATGATGGAGAACTTCCCATTGAATTGATTCTTTCTAATTTAGAAAATCAGACTGAAGAAAATGAAGATTTTAATAAATTCAAAAGAACTTTATTGCTAGAGAACAATACTGTTGTGTATAATAATAGTTCCTTAAAAACCGATTATAAACAAAATAATGTAGGAACTCCAAATTATTCTGACTTGTTTCTAGATTCCTATATTTCCGTTATTGAAATTGCAAATCCTATGCACAGTTTGTGGAGTGACGGAAGATGGAACAAATTGACCATGGCCCACGGCTGTTACTGGGGAAAATGTTCCTTTTGTGATGTTTCTCTCGATTATATTAAAATTTACGAACCCGTTGCTGCAAAAATTTTAGTTGATCGAATAGAAGAACTTATGGAGCAAACCGGAGAAAATGGATTTCACTTTGTTGATGAAGCCGCTCCCCCAGCCCTCATGAAGGCGGTTGCCATAGAAATTCTAAAAAGAAAACTAACCATCACATGGTGGACAAATATTCGATTTGAAAAAAGTTTTACACAAGAGCTTTGTATTTTATTAAAAGCCTCTGGTTGTATTGCTGTATCAGGTGGTTTGGAAGTGGCTTCTGACCGATTATTGAAATTAATTGAGAAAGGAGTAACCGTAGAACAAGTCGCACAAGTTACGAATCACTTGACTCAAGCCGGTATAATGGTTCACTCCTACCTTATGTATGGTTATCCTAGTCAGACTACACAGGAAACAATTGACAGTCTAGAAATGGTCCGACAACTTTTTGAAATAGGGACTATTCAATCTGGATTTTGGCACCAATTCTCACTAACTACCCATAGCCCAATTGGAAAAACACCTAAAGAATATGGAATTACTCCTATATACAAGGACATACAATTTGCAAATAACGACGTTGATTTTAAGGATAAAACAGGAATTAACCATGACAAATTCAGCAAAGGATTGAAAGCATCTATTTTCAATTACATGCATGGGATAGGGTTTGATTTATCAACAAGAGATTGGTTTGATTTTAAAACACCAAAATCAACTATCACTCCAAATTATATTGAAACCTGTATTCAAAACAAAAATAGATTTTACACAAAACCCAATGCACAAGTTATTTGGCTTGGCACCGACCCTATTTTTGAAAGCTACAAAAAGACCAAAAAAAATAATTCATGGTCGATAATGCGTCTCTTCTTTCATACAGCTACAGAAACGAAAGAATTTTCTTTAGAAGAAGAAAAAGGACGTTGGTTAATTGAATTCCTCCCCGATCTAAAAATATCGGCGAATATGTCTAAAATAAAATTTTCGGATCTTAAAAAAAGTTACGAAGAGAACTTTGAAGATTTTGAATTATTTTGGTATTCTAAGCCTATAGAAACCTTAAAGACAATTGGACTACTGACTGTCTAATTACCAAAGTATTGAACGCAGAAAAAATCCTATCAAAATTTGATAGGATTTTATATAAACTAAAAAGTAAAAGAAGCTTACTTCTTGAACTTTGCGTATTTTGTCTTAAATTTATCGATACGTCCTGCAGTATCAACCAATTTAGATTTACCTGTGTAAAAAGGGTGAGATGTTCTAGAGATCTCTAATTTGATCAATGGATACTCAACACCATCAACATCTAAAGTTTCTTTCGTAGCAGCTGTAGAACGAGTTAAGAAAACATCATTGTTTGACATATCTTTAAAAGCAACCATTCTGTAGTTTTCTGGATGTATACCTTTTTTCATCTTTATATATTTTTAATCTTTAATTCTTTTTTTGAGATTGCAAATTTAACGATATTTTTTAGATTTCAAACAAATAAATTGTTTTATTTGTTATCAAAACTTTCTAATCCTAAAATTTCACAAATGTCAATTAAATTTCCCTTTGTTTTTTTTCTTTTAAGTCTAGTAATTATAGGATGTGGAGAAGATATTGAGTTCAAATTCAACGCTCCACAAAAAATTAACATAAATAAAAATTTAACATTATCTGTCAAAGAAACCAACGGAAAGGAATTGGATTCGATTCATTTTTTCTTAGATGGGAAAAGAATAACTGCAGAAAATAATGCGAGTATTTCCATTGGAAAAGAAGTTTTAGGGGTTCATACATTGACTGCAAGTATTTTTTATGATGGCATCTCAAAAAAACTAAATAATCGAATTTATTTTCTAGCAGATCAGAAACCAAGTATATACACGTACAAATTAATAAACTCTTATCCACATGACTCTAAAGCATTCACTCAAGGTTTAGAATACCATAATGGTTTTATGTATGAAGGTACAGGTCAAAGAGGGGAATCTTCTATTAGAAAAACAGACTTAAAAACAGGAAAGGTTTTACAAATAAAGGAACTTGACGAAAAATATTTCGGGGAGGGAATTACTATCATGAACTCGAAACTTTTTCAATTGACTTGGCAATCAAAAATTGGGCTTATTTATGACCTAGAGACTTTTGAAAAAGTAGGCTCTTTTAATTATGAAAAAAGTAAAGAGGGCTGGGGTTTTACAAACGATGGTAAAGAACTTATAAAATCTGATGGTACGGAGAGAATTTGGTTCCTTGACCCTGAAACACAAAAGGAAAAACGTTATATCGAAGCATACACCAATACAAGAAAAGCAGAAAGCCTGAATGAAATTGAATATATCGACGGGAAAATTTATGCTAATATCTGGCAAAAGAATACCATCATAATCATAAACGCTACAAACGGAACCATCGAAGGAGTGGTCAACCTGAACAGTCTGAGAAATAAAGTATCCAAACCAGATCCGAATACAAGTTATGTACTCAATGGAATCGCTTATGATCGTATTGGAAAACGTTTATTCGTTACAGGTAAAAACTGGGATAAAATATTTGAAATTGAATTGGTAAAAAAATAAACCCAGCTTTTTAGTTTATTTACTTTAAGCCCCCATGAAATTCTAAATAGTGTATCTTTACAAAAATGTAATTTATCGATGAAAAAACTTTTCGTTTATTCTATTTTGACAGTCATATTACTCCTTTCTTTCTCATGCAGAAAGGACTTTTCTACAATACCAAGTCAGAGTGATAACTTAAGTTTTTCTGCACCCAATGACACTATTTTTTTAGACACTGTATTTTCTAATATCAGTACCAGCACGTATTCTCTAAAAGTATACAACAACAGTTCCAATGATATCCACATTCCTTCTATTTATTTAGAAAGATCTGATTCATATTACAGATTAAATGTGGATGGCTTGCCTGGAACTTCCTTTGACAATATTCCACTTAGAGCTAATGATAGTTTGTATATTTTTATAGAAGGAACAATCAATTACTCTGCAACAAATCCTCTATACACAGATGCAATTATTTTCGACTCTGGAATGAGCACTAAAAGCATAAAATTGGTAACTCTCGTACAAGATGCGCAATTTATTTATGTCAACAATGAGATAGACACCACTACAATTGTCCCATATTTTTTACCTGATGCATCTCCAAAAAACATCCATTATTTATCAGATGAGGAAATAGCGGTATTTAATGATTCTACCGACGAAAAATCTATTGTTTTTTATGGTTATTGTGGTGTTCCAGAAAACAAAACACTTAGCATTGCTGCAAATAAAAAACTTCATTTCCACAAAAACTCAGCATTAGTTATTGAAAAAGAGGCTAGTTTAATTATCAATGGAACAGTTGACGAAAAAGTATTCATTGAAGGAGACAGGTTAGAACCTGAATTTAGTGATCGCCCTGGACAATGGGATGCCATTTGGTTGAGAGCAGGGAGCAAGGGAAACAGCATCAATTATTTGAACAACAAAAATGGACGTTTTGGAATTGTCTGCGATTCTATTAGTACCGATGGTTCTGCACCTACACTAACTATTAGCAATACAGAACTATACAATCATGCTGAGATAGGACTATTGGCCAATCACTCTGATATTAGTGGAAAAAACCTAGTGATAGGAAGCAGCAGAACCTCATCCATAAATATTATGAATGGAGGAAGCTATGCTTTCAAACATTTGACAATTGCCAATTACTGGTCAGAAAGTATTAGAAGAGGAAGCAGCTTGCAAATTAGCAATATCAGATCGAATGATTTTCCTGAAGAAACTGCCACTGACTTAACCTTTAACATAAGTAATTCCATCATCGACGGAAATACAACTAACGAATTATTCTTGGAGAAAAATGAATCTGACTTATTTTCTTACTTTTTCCAAAACTGTATGTTCAAAAAATCCGAATCCTCTGAGAATCCTTTGTATGACTTTACGGACCCAACAAAATATTTAGATAATATTTTCAATGTAAACACAGACTATCTAGACACTTCAATGAATAAATTTGAAATTGGAGAAGAAAGCGAATTGATCAACAAAGGAGATATTACCATTGCTAAAAAAACGCCCTTGGATTTAATTGAAACAGATAGGACAACTGCTCCGGATATTGGAGCATATCAACATATTACTTTCCCTGAAGAGGAATAAAACTCACATACTTATAAACGATGAAAAACGTAGTTATTACCGGAACCAGCAGAGGAATTGGTTTTGAATTAGCACAGTTATTTGCAAAAAATGATTTCAATGTATTAGCACTTTCTAGAAACTCTAAAACTCTAGAAGCCATAAATCATAAAAACATCACAACACTTCCAGTAGATCTGACAGATGAAAAATCATTAGAATTAGCCTCCGAGTTTGTGAAAAACAACTGGAAACAAGTAGATATTTTGATTCACAACGCAGGAACACTATTGAACAAAGAATTTTCTCAAACAAGCACTGAAGATTTTATCAATGTATACCAGGTAAATGTTTTTGCTATAGCTTCTCTTACACAATGTTTGTTGCCGTTTTTTGTTGAAAACACCCACACAGTAACCATAAGTAGCATTGGAGGAGTTCAAGGAAGTATGAAGTTTGCAGGACTTGCTGCTTATAGCTCTTCTAAAGGAGCTGTGATTACCCTATCTGAATTATTAGCTGAAGAATATAGAGATCAAGGTTACAAATTTAACGTTCTGGCCATCGGAGCTGTTCAAACAGAAATGCTAGCAGAAGCTTTTCCGGATTATCAAGCTCCCTTACAGCCTTTAGAAATGGCCCATTACATTTTTGATTTTGCCAATACCGGAGCAAAATTCTACAACGGTAAAGTTCTACAAGTATCTAGTACAACTCCATAAAAGTCATTTTTGAAAAATATATTCGAATACATCCCTACAGGAGCACACAGCACTATTGCGCACTATTTATCTGAAAAAGATTTAAGAGTGCAAATAAAAAATGAACGTGTCACAAAACATGGTGACTTTAGAAAAACAAAAAAAGGAGATTATCTGATTACGATCAATAATAATTTAAATTCTTTTCAATTTTTATTGACCTTGGTTCATGAAATTGCTCACTATAAAACTTACAAAAAATTTGGTCGTGTAAAACCACATGGTGTAGAATGGAAACTTACCTTTAAAGACTTGATGCTTCCTTTTCTTAGACCTGAAATTTATCCGAATGACATATTACCGTATTTGGCCAAATATTTATTAAATGCCAAAGCCAGCACCGATAGTGACCCTCGACTTTCACTAGCCTTAAAACAACAGATAAAAAATCCCAATAAAAATTATATCTTTGAGTTAAAAATTGGAACCGAATTTGAATTCAAATAAAGATCTTTTGTGTTGTTAGAAAAAAAACGAACAAGGTCTATTTGTTTGGATAAAAAATCCCAAAAAAAATATTTAATACACTTAAACTCTGAGGTAGAAGCTCAAACTAGACTATGAATAAAAATAATTACGCAGTTATTATGGCCGGTGGAATCGGATCTAGATTTTGGCCAATAAGTACATCTGAAACACCAAAACAATTTCATGACATGTTAGGTGCTGGAGTTTCCTTGATACAAAAGACATTTGCGAGATTGGAATCATTAGTTCCTTCAGAAAATGTAATTATTGCTACCAATGGCAAATACAAAGACATTGTTCTTAGACAATTGCCAAGTATCTCAGAAAACCAATTGTTTTTGGAGCCTGCGATGAGAAATACGGCACCTTGTATCTTAGCAACTGCTTTAAAAGTACACAGTCAGAATCCTGACGGGGTAATGATTATTGCTCCTTCTGATCATTGGATAGAAGACGAGGAAGAGTTTATAAGAAATATTAAAACGTCTTACGATGCTTGTAATGAAGCAGAAATTTTAATGACTTTAGGAATCAAGCCAAACTCACCAAATACAGGATATGGTTATATTCAATTCAATGAAGATTCTTCAGAAATTAAAAAGGTAAAACAGTTTACAGAAAAACCAAACCTTGAAAAGGCAAAAGAATTCTTAGCACAAGGTGATTACCTTTGGAATGCTGGAATTTTTGTTTGGTCGGCAAAAAGCATTATCAAAGCTTTTCAAGATCATTTACCCGAAATGTATGCTTTATTTCAAGAAGGTGAATCTACTTGGAATACAAATAAAGAACAAGCGTTTGTGGATGCTAATTATGCAAAAGCACAAAATATCTCAATCGATTTTGGAATTATTGAAAAAGCAAACAACGTTCATGTACTACCCGTTGAATTTGGATGGAATGATTTAGGAACTTGGGGCTCATTATATGATAAAAAAGCAGAATCTAAATCTGAGAATATTACTATTGGAGGTGAGGCTATCTTCAGAGAATCTGAAGGAAATATAGTAAAAACTCAAACTCACAAAAAGGTAGTAGTACAAGGTTTATCAAATTTTATTGTTGCAGAGAAAGACGGCGTATTATTGATTTGCCCCAAGGAAAACGAACAAGAAATTAAAGAAATTGCAGCTCAGGCAAAAGATCAATTCGGAGAGGTTTAAAAATCTTTTTGAGCGATAACATATTTACATGGAAAACAAAGATCAGGAAACCGAAAAACTAGAAGAACACAAAGAAGAGGTAAAGAAAAGTTCTTCTGCCCTTATTCAAAGTATAAGAACCTTCTTGGTGAATCTTTTGGATATTCGTGAAGGAACGGACCAAAAAGAAACCATCCAAAAAATCAAAGATGGTATCCAAGTAAAAAGTCACACCGCCTGGATTCTTATTTTCTCTATTCTGATTGCCTCTATTGGTTTGAACACAAGTTCTACTGCAGTTGTTATTGGAGCCATGTTAATATCCCCTTTAATGGGTCCTATTCTAGGAATTGGACTCTCTATTGGTATTAATGACATTGACACCTTAAGAAGTTCTCTTATAAACTTGGGTGTCATGGTTGGACTTAGTTTAAGTTCTTCTTTTATATTTTTTAGCATTCCTTTATTTCAGGAAGCTACACCAGAGATTATTGCCAGAACACAACCCGATGTTCGTGATGTTTTAATTGCCATTACTGGGGGACTAGCCTTGATTATTGCCCTGAGTAGAAAAAAAGAATTGACCAATACCATTGCCGGAATTGCCATTGCAACAGCTTTAATGCCACCTCTATGTACGGCAGGATACGGATTGGCAACAATGAATTTCAAGTATTTTGGGGGAGCGATGTTTTTATTTACTATTAACACCATTTTTATAGCGTTGGCTACTTTTGTAATTGTTAAGTTTTTGAACTTTCCAATGGTACGCTATATCAATTCTGTAAAACGAAGAAAGATATCTCAGATAGCATCTACAGTCGCTTTGATTATTTTTGGGTTTAGTATTTATTTGTTTTATGGTCTATTTAAAAAGAATCAATACATTTCAAATGCACAAAGTTATATTGAATTATTGGGAGAATCTACTGGTGCTGGTATCATCAATTCAAAAATAAACTACGCGACTAGGAATATTACCATTATTGTTCTAGGCCATAATATCAAAAGAAGTGAGCTTCCTATATGGGAAGAAAAGTTACCTACATACGGACTTGATAACACGACCTTAGAAATCCATCAAGATGAAGAAACTTCTAAATTGATTGATGAAATTAATGTAATCAAAGGTTCTTATGTAAAAAACCAAGAATTGATTGCTACTAAAGATGAATCCATTTTTGAAAAAGACGAAAAAATAAGAAATCTTACCTATACACTTGAAAAAATAGAAAAACGTCAAATTCCTTTTGTCAATATAAGTCAAGAAGCTAAAATAAATCACGATGGTTTGAAAGCTTTGAGTTTTTCTAACCTGATCAAAACGAATTTTGAAACAATAGACACCATACCCGTTTTTTATATCCAATGGTATGACAGCATTCCTAATACAGAAATGCAAGAGGTTCAATTAAAAAAATGGCTTAAACAACGATTACAACTTGACTCACTTCAATTATATCACTTTTCAGGTACAAGTAGTGCGGAATTTAATGGAAAAAAAATAAAGTAAATTTCTTTTTCCAATGAAAAAAATACTGTTACTATCTGACACCCATAGCCATATAGATACTGGGATTTTAAAATATGTAGAGCAGGCAGATGAAGTCTGGCATGCCGGAGATATTGGTCAAATTGATGTGGCGGATAGCATAAAAGAACTAAAACCTTTTAAAGCAGTTTATGGCAATATAGACGATAAAACTGTGAGAGCAGAGTACCCTTTAGACTGCAGATTTCAAATAGAAGGTGTTTCCGTATGGATCACGCATATAGGAGGATATCCTAATAAATATAATTTCAGAATATTGGATGAGATAAAAACCAATCCACCAAAATTATTTATAAGTGGTCATTCTCATATTTTAAAGGTTCAATACGATCAAAAACTGAATCTTTTACATATGAATCCCGGAGCTGCTGGTAAGCATGGCTTTCATCAAGTTCGTACAATGTTGCGATTTGAAATTGACAAATCTGAAATTAAAAACCTAGAAGTAATTGAATTAGAAAAAAGAAATTAATCACAAAATTCTATTCAATTTCTCAAAGAGTTTTGTTTTTAGCGAAGTATAATCTACGACCATTTCCAAAGAAGATTCCCTGCTCTTACCTTCCGCCAAGTCAGTGGTCAACTCTTTAATTTTTCTTTCTATCAAAACCCTTCTCAAGTTCAAAATGGCATCCTTTACCATTTTTGGCAACGTCTCATCTTTCGCCGTAACAACGATATCCTTGCTTTCCCAATCACTAAGAATATACCTTTCATCATCCATTAGTATATCCGTTACTGTTTGAGAAATTTCTGAATCTTGATGGCTTGTCAATTCTTCTATCGAAATTTTTTGCTCAACATTTAATTTGTTGATGATTTCTACATATATTTTCTGAAAAATGGCATGGGAGAATTCTACCTCATCATCTTGCAATTGCAAATACAATTCTTGAGAAACAATATTAGAATATTCATCCTTAATCATTTTTACAATCCCAAACTCATTTACTTCTTCAATCCAATCGACAAATTCCACTTGATTATTTCCGTAAATCAATAGGATTTTAATGATTTCACGTTCATACAACTCTAAGGTATTGATTTCCTTTGGAGCATTCTTCTTTGCCGATAAACCTGCCTTTTCACTTGCTATTCTCTGTGCTCTAGACATCAAAGAAGGCTCTCTAGAGTCTCGTCTTTGCTCACCGCTCTCAACTCTAGCCCCCCGAGAGTCAGACTTCTGTGCTCTTTGATTCTCTCTCTCAGCCTTTCTTATTTGCTGCTGCTCTTTCTGATAAGCTTCTCTTTCTAACTTTTTACTAATCTGAGCCAACTCATTAAAAAGTACTGTTTCAGAAATCTCCATAATTCTAGAACACTCCTGAATGTATACTTCACGCTGAATATTATCTGGTATTTTTGAGATACTCGTCACAATATCTCGAATCAAGTTTGCCTTTTTTATGGGATCATTCTCAGCCTCTTTCATTAAAAGAGACACCTTAAAATTTATAAAATCTTTAGAGTTATTTTTTAAATATTCTTTTAGTTCTTCAGTAGAAACTCTTTTTGAAAAACTGTCAGGATCATCACCATCAGGAAATATCAAAACACGAACATTCATTCCTTGTTCTAATATCAAATCAATTCCGCGCATGGAAGCACGGATTCCCGCTGCATCACCATCAAACAACACAGTAATATTTGGCGTCAACCTTTTTATCAAACGAATTTGATCTGGAGTCAATGCGGTACCAGAAGAAGCCACCACATTTTCTACACCCGCTTGGTTCATAGAAATAACATCTGTATACCCTTCCACCAAATAACAAGTATCCTCTTTAGAGATGGCTTGTTTTGCATGATAAATTCCATAAAGCACTTTACTCTTATGGTAAATTTCACTTTCTGGAGAATTCAAATACTTGGCAGCTTTTTTGTCCGCTTTTAAAATACGCCCTCCAAATCCGAGAACTCGACCACTCATACTATGGATCGGAAACATCACGCGACCTTTAAATCGATCAAATTGCTTGCCCCCCTCCTTTACTATAGTGAGTCCGGTTTTCGACATATAATCTATGTCGTAACCTTTTCTGATGGCAGTATCTGTAAAAGCAGACCATTCATCTAAATTATATCCTAAGTCAAACTTTTTAATCGTTTCATCAGAAAAACCACGTTCCTTAAAATAACTCAATCCAATGGCTTTCCCTTTTGGATTATTTAAAAGAACATCATGGTAATAATCTTTGGCAAAATTAGAAACCACATACATGCTTTCTCTTTCATCAGCAGCTTGCTTTTGCTCATTTGACTGCTCCTCTTCTTCTATTTCAATATGGTACTTTTTAGCCAAATACTTTATGGCTTCTGGGTAAGAAAAATGCTCGTGCTCCATTAAAAATGTCACCGCATTCCCCCCCTTTCCTGTACTAAAATCTTTCCAAATCTGTTTTACAGGAGATACCATAAAAGAAGGTGATTTCTCATCTGTAAACGGACTCAATCCTTTAAAGTTACTCCCAGCTTTTTTTAAAGTAACAAATTCACCGATCACCTCCTCTACTCGAGCAGTTTCAAAAACACGGTCTATGGTACTTCTTAAAATCATTTAATTTTCAAAAAAGTTGAAAAACAAAAATAACTAAGATTATCCATTAAAAAGAATTTTTTGCAATTATCATAGCGAAAACTTAATTTAATGTGAAACCTATTCAAGCAATAAAGATTACATTAGCAAAAAAATTGAAAATGAAAAACTTAAACATCCATTTGATTTTAATTCTTTTAGTTTTATCAAGTGCAAAAAGTGTTGGACAAACAAAAGAAGAAAAAAATAACGAAATTAAAATAAACACTTTGGCTCTTATTGCATTCGGTGCGATAGACATTACCTATGAAAGAGTACTCAACCACGAATCTTCGATTGGATTATCAGTATATGTGCTAGGACAAAACAATTTGGATGCCGAAGTCTATAGAACATTTTCTATAACACCATATTACAGATCCTATTTTTCTAAACAATATAACAAAGGTTTTTTTATTGAATTATTTGGGATGTACTATGAAAGAAAAGATGAATATTACCTCTACAACAGCTATGATTATACAGACAGTGCTTCTTATTACAATAATTATGCGACTACAACCAAATATAATGGAGGAGCTCTTGGAATCAGTGTAGGTGGAAAATGGGTAACCAAACGAGGTTTTATTGCTGAGATAAATGCAGGACTTGGAAGGGTTATGACAAGCAATAATGATGAAGTCCCTGTGGTTGGAAGAGGAGGTATTATTATTGGTAAACGATTTTAATAAAAAAAGGGATTCAAAATATTTGAATCCCTTTTTTTATTACCTACAAATAACTACTAGCTAGCTGCTTTTAGTTTTTTTAAGGTTGTATTGGTCAGTTTTGCAACTGCATACTCCTTATCTACATTGAATTCTTTATCTTCAGAACTTGGCAATTCAAACATAGCATCTGTCAAAATTGCTTCACATAGAGAACGTAAACCACGTGCTCCTAACTTATACTCCAAAGCTTTTTCTACGATATAATCAAGCGCTTCGTCTGCAATGGTAAACTTCACATCATCCATCTCAAACAACTTGGTATACTGATTTACCAATGAATTCTTAGGCTCTGTTAAAATAGAACGTAACGTTTTAGCATCCAAAGGATTCATATAACTCAAAACTGGCAACCTTCCTATGATCTCAGGAATCAAACCAAATGTTTTTAAATCACTTGGAATAACATACTGCAATAAGTTTGTTTCATCAACATTATCCACAGCCATTGCAGCAGAATATCCAACCGCTTGTCTGTTCAATCTATTGCTAATATTTCTTTCAATACCTGCAAAAGCCCCACCAGCGATAAACAATATATCCTTGGTATTTACTTCCACAAATTTTTGATCAGGGTGTTTTCTACCTCCTTTAGGAGCTACATTCACAACTGTACCTTCTAATAACTTAAGTAAGGCTTGTTGCACTCCTTCTCCAGAAACATCTCTAGTAATGGATGGATTATCACCTTTTCGGGCAATTTTGTCAATCTCATCAATAAATACAATTCCTCTTTCTGCTTTTTCCACATCGTAATCAGCAGCTTGAAGTAATCTACTAAGAATACTCTCCACATCTTCCCCAACATAACCTGCTTGTGTTAAAACAGTTGCATCTACAATAGAAAAAGGTACGTTCAACATTTTTGCAATTGTTTTTGCAATCAATGTTTTACCGGTTCCAGTTTCTCCAACCAGAATCATGTTACTTTTTTCTATCTCTACCTCATTTTTATCATCTTTAGGCTGCGTCAATCTTTTGTAATGATTGTAAATCGCCACGGCCATCGTTTTCTTTGTCTGATCTTGACCGATGATGTATTGCTCTAAAAAGGCTTTTATCTCTGTTGGCTTTTTAACTTCCAAATCAGAAACCATAGAAACATCTTCTATTTCTAAAATCTCTTCGAGTACGATCCCATGAGCTTGTTCAATACATTTATCGCAAATATGTGCATCTATCCCTGCAATCAATAAGTTTGTTTCCGCTTTTTTACGTCCACAAAATGAACATTCTAAATTTTCTTCTTTCGACATCTTTTCTTAATTGTCATTTGCCATTGTTACAAAACAATCGCCTATTGATTTTTATTTATTTCTAGATAAAATTTCATCTACCATTCCATAAGCTTTCGCTTCATCTGCTTTCATCCAGTAATCTCTATCAGAATCATCATGAACTTTTTCAATAGATTGCCCTGAGTGTTTAGAGATAATTTGGTACAATTCATCTTTCAACTTTAATATTTCTCTTGCTGTAATTTCTATATCACTAGCTTGCCCTTGTGCTCCACCCAATGGTTGGTGAATCATAACTCTTGAATGAGGCAACGCAGAACGTTTTCCTTTTTCTCCAGCACACATTAAAACGGCTCCCATTGAAGCGGCCATTCCTGTACATATAGTAGCAACATCAGGCTTGATAAATTGCATTGTATCATAAATTCCTAAACCAGCATATACTCCACCTCCTGGTGAATTGATGTAAATAGAAATATCTTTACTTGCATCTACGCTCTCTAAGAACAACAACTGTGCTTGAATAATATTCGCTACTTGGTCATTGATCCCTGTTCCCAAAAAAATGATTCTATCCATCATCAACCTAGAAAACACATCCATTTGTGTGATATTCATTTGACGCTCTTCCATGATATACGGAGTTACAGAACTTCTAATTTTATCATAGTGCATGCTATTTATTCCATGGTGCTTTGTTGCGTATTTTTCAAATTCTTTTCCGTAATCCATTTGATTCTATTTTTTAATTATAGTTTGTAAAGGTACTAAGTTATTCCTTAAACTAAGTATTCATTTGTAAATGAAACACTCACTTTTCTTTAGGAATTATCGTTTGGTTAATATAGAAAATAATCTTAAAACTTTTAATTTTATTAGTATTCTTTTTAATAAAAATTGATCTGCCAACTCGACTTTTATAAAGTTTCTATGGAATTTTACAGTTTGCGCATATTTGTATACTAACCGCATATTTTTGTCGTTAGATTTATATAAATTTACAAAACACACACAGAAAACCACAACCATGAAAAACGGAAGACTTCTTATATATTTATTCTTACTAATTGCAATCCCAACGAGCAATGCACAAAAGAAGAAATTAGAAAACCCCTTTGAAACTAAAGGCGATTTAAATAGTCAATTTATATATCTAGAAAAAACATCTACCAACTATAAAGAGTACAAAGTAATCACTAAAGTTAAATTCAATATGCTTCATAAGAATGTTCTAGACTCTTTGGCGAATCAAAAAAAGCTATTGAATTCAAAACATGAAGAAAACAACAAGCAACTTACAGAAATTAATAGGTTGAAAAAAGAATTAGCCGATACGAAAGAAGAATTGAATATGGCTAATACAAATAAGGATTCTATCAGTGTTATGGGCATCAGCATGTATAAAAACAATTACAACTTGATTTCCGGGATTATTATTATCACGTTGCTTATCGTCGCTCTTTTCTTCTTTTATAAGTTTAACAATAGTAATATTGTTACCAAAGAAGCAAAACTTATTTTGAAAGAAACACAAGATGAATATGAAGCACATCAAAAAAAGTCATTGGTTAGACAACAAGAATTGAGCAGAAAACTTCAAGACGAAATTATAAAAAAAAGAAAAGATTAAATATAGAGAGCTTCCAAACGGGAGCTCTTCTTTTTTATATCACTTTAGTTTAATTTATGTGCTAAAGTATTTTAGTATGGAATCTTAAGATTACCTTTGCAGCTCAATTGAAAAATAAGATTATGAGGTTTTCTGACTTAAAACTAAACACACCTTTATTAAATGCTCTTGATGATTTAGGATACGATTATGCAACTCCTATCCAAGCAAAAGCATTTCCTGTAATTTCATCAGGAAGAGATGTTGTTGGGATTGCACAAACCGGAACTGGTAAAACTTATGCTTACCTACTTCCACTACTAAAGCAATTAAAATATTCAGAACAAAAACACCCTAGAGTTCTTATTATTGTTCCTACTAGAGAATTAGTTGTGCAAGTGGAAGAATCACTTAAAGAACTAACTCCTTATATCAACACCAGAATTGGAGGTGTTTATGGAGGTGCAAACATCAACACTCAAAAGCAATTAATTTTTGAAGGTTTAGATATTTTAGTCGCCACTCCGGGTAGAATTATTGATCTTGGATTGAGCAAAGTTTTGAACTTGAAAAAAATTCAAAAACTAGTATTGGATGAAGTCGACGAGGTTTTAAATTTAGGTTTCAGACATCAGTTAGAAACCATTTTAGACTTGTTGCCAGAGAAAAAACAAAGTATTTTATTTTCTGCAACGATGACGGCAGAGGTAAAAAACATTATCAATACATTTTTTAGAGCACCTTTAACAGTAGAAATTGAACGTTCTGGAACACCATTAGAAAACATAGAACAAAGAATTTATGAAGTAAAAAACTTTTACACAAAAGTTAACTTGCTTCGATTTTTACTTTCAGACAAAGATACATTTAGCAAAGCTTTGGTTTTTACAAAAAACAAAAGAGTAGCTGATAAACTTTTTGCTCAATTAGAAAACTCAAGTGACAGTGAAGGAATTTCCGTAATTCATTCAAATAAATCACAAAACTATAGATTACAAGCCATCAAAGGATTTCAAGAAGGATTGCATAGAATTTTAATCGCTACTGACGTTTTAGCCAGAGGTATTGATATTGAAGGGATCACTCATGTAATCAATTTTGACATTACCGACGACCCTGAAAATTACATCCACAGAATAGGTAGAACGGGTAGAGCTGAAAACGAAGGAAATGCGATAAGTTTTGTAACAGAAAATGATCAAGAAATTCTAGAAAATGTAGAAGCTTTGATGGATTTAAAAGTAGCCATTGCCGACTTCCCAGAGGAAGTAGAAATTTCTTCAAAAATGACGGAAGAGGAAATGCCAGTTGAAGTTATCAAACCGTATCAAAAGAAAAAATCGAAAGAATTTGCTCCCGGTCCTGCTTTCCACGAAAAGAAAGAAAAAAACAAAAAGACCAACCAAGGAGGTTCTTACAGAAGAGAATTGGCTAAAAAATATAAAAAACCAAAAACTAGAGGTCAAAAGCGTAAATAATATTTTACGATTAGTATTACATCATAATAATTTTTAAAATCTCTTAAAAACAAAAAAGCTCTAAGGTTTACCTTAGAGCTTTTTCTTTATGCTATGATTTCTTATTTATATACTTCTTTTACGAAAGCATCATAAGAAACTTCTTTCTCTTTGAAAGTGATCGTTTCCTTATAGAAATCTAATAATTTTTTACTTACCAATTGGTCTTGTAAACGCTTTGCTTCGTCTTGGTTACCCAAAACTCTGTTTGCGATATCTTCCAATTCTTTCTCTTCTGGATCTAAGTTACCATATTGAGCCATTTGAGCTTTGATAAATCCTTTAGCATACTCTTTCAATTCTTCAAAGTCTAATTTGATGTCGTTTGCAGACATAATTTTACTTTCGATTAATTGGTAACGTAAACCTTTTTCAGACTTTTCAAACTCTGCGTTTGCTTGTTCTTCAGAAATCGGGTTTTCTCCAGCTGTAGCCAACCATTTCTTCAAGAAGTCAGCAGGTAAATCAAACTTAGTATTCTCTACTAAATATTCAGTTACTGCATTTAATAATTGTTGCTCAGATTGTTGTTGGAACTGCCCTTCTGCATCTTCTTTGATCTTAGCTCTCAACTCTTCAGTTGTAGCAACTTTTCCTTCTCCGAAAATTTTGTCAAACAATTCTTGGTTCAATTCAGCCAATTCAGTTTCAGTAATTTCTTCAACTGTAAAAGTTAAAGGAATTTCTAATCCTTCAATCTCATCATGACTTAATCCTAAAGCTCCCATTAATTTATGGCTGTCTTCAAACAAATTTTTAGTTTTTAATTCTAAAACATCTCCAACTTTAGCTCCAGTAAATTTCTTTACGTTAACTTTTCCTTTGATATCAGATACAGCAATAGTAGATTTCTTTTCGATTTCTTTTTCTGCATTTACAAAAGTACCAGTAATATTAGAAGTTTCAACAGCCTCTTCTTTTTGGATAACATTTCCAAAACGAGTTTGTAAGTTCTCAACTTCTTTATCAATCAAACTATCTTCAGCGATAATATTGTATTGAGTAATTTTTTTCTTTGCGCTTAAGTCAACATCAAACTGAGGAGCTAAACCTAATTCAAATTCAAAAGAAAAATCTTCAGCATCCCAAGAAAAAGCCTCATTCACCTTTGGTAAAGGGTTCCCTAAAATATCCAACTTCTCTTCAGTTAAATAATTGTTCAAAGATTCTTGCAACATCTTATTGATCTCGTCAATCATGATAGATTTACCATATTGCTTCTTTACCATTCCCATAGGAACATGCCCTTTTCTAAATCCAGGGATATCAGCTTTTTTACGGTAATCTTGTAAAATAGTTTCTACTTTCTCTTTGTAATCCGCAGCCGTAATATTAACTTTTACAACAGCATTTAACGAGTCTATACTTTCTTTTGTAATATTCATCTTAATTCTTTGACTTTTATATTCCTTAAAATTGGGTGCAAAAATAATACTTTTTTGCGAATTGAACAATCTTTAACTTATTCTATTTCTTGGAGTTTGGTCATCTTCAAGCAATAATGAAAACAACACTGCTCTTACCCCCCACAGCAACAAGCTAAAAAGTAAGGCAGACATAAATCCATTCACATGAAACCCATCCACCATATTACTGGCCATCAAAACGATACCTGCATTGATAAAAAAGATAAACAAGCCCATGCTTAAAATAGTTGCAGGCAATGTCAATACAATTAAAATAGGTCGTAAAAACGTATTTAACAAAGCTAAAACCGCTGCTACCCAAACCGCAGAAGTGTAATTTGTAACATGTATAGAGGGTAATAATTTTGATATAATCAAAACGGCAACCGCTGTAACTAATATTTTTATAAGTGTTTTCATTTTCTAAATAATTTTAAAACAACAGAACCAAAATAATACCATTACGTTATTTCATGACAAGTTAACAAAAACACTGACAACAAAACAGTTAAACAACGGAATGCATGCAAAATTGTCTAGTGCACTAAGATTTCAAAAAAAGTTGTAATTCATTCATAAAATCAACCGGATTTTCAGCATGCAACCAATGTCCAGCATTGGCGATAGTAACAATTTTAGCTTTTGAAAAATGAGCTTCAATCAAGGCGGTATCACTATCCGCAATATAGCCTGAATTGGCTCCTCTCAAGAAAAGCACCTCTCCATCGTACTCTGTAAAAGCAGGTAACGGAGCACCTACTTCATTATTATTCTCGGTCAAACTTTCTAAATTAAATCGGAAATCTAATTGATCTTTTGTTTTACGATATACGTTTTTTAACAAAAACTGACGTACCCCCATTTCATCAATATACTGTTTCAACACCTCATCTACTTCTGTTCTTAAGGTTATTTTTGAAAAATCAACAGCAACTAGAGCCTCCAATATTTGATGATGATGTGGAGGGTAATTTTTAGGAGCAATATCCGCCACTATCAACTTTTGAACTTTCTCCGGAAAAGTTACTGCAAACAACATCGCAGTTTTACCCCCCATAGAATGCCCTAATACAATTGCATTCTCAATATTATGAAATTCGAAATAAGCCTCTAAATCCTCTACCAATAATTCATAATCAAAATCATCCGAATGAAAACTCCTTCCATGATTTCTTTGATCGACCAAATGAACTTGATAATTATCTGACAATTTATTGGCATGAGACTTCCAATTATCTCCCATTCCAAAATAACCATGCAGAATAATCAAAGGAGTACCTTCTCCTTGAATTTTAGAGTGTAAAATTTCCATACAAATATTATTACTCAGATTTCATTTTATTCTTATACATATTCACAACATTCTCTAGGCCTAAATATAAAGATTCAGAGATCAATGCATGACCAATAGAAACTTCAGCCAAGTGAGGAATGTTTTTTGCAAAAAACTCTATATTCTCCAAACTTAAATCATGACCAGCATTTACTCCCATACCTAATTCGTGTGCCAATTGCGCGCAAGCTGCATAGGGTTTAATCGCATCTTTGTTTCCTTTCGAATACTCCACCGCAAACTCTTCAGTATACAACTCTATCCTATCAGTACCAGTTGCTGCTGCACCTTCAATCATTTCTAAAACAGGATCCACAAAAATGGATGTTCTAATTCCTTGAGCCTTGAACTCGGCTATAATTTCTTTCAAGTATTCTTGATGTTTTACAGTATCCCAACCTGCATCAGATGTAATATTATCATCACCGTCCGGAACCAAAGTTACTTGTGTAGGTTTGATTTCTAAAACCATTTTTTTAAACTGCTCAATAGGGTTTCCTTCGATATTATATTCAGTAGATACGAGATTTTTTAAATCATAAGCATCTTGATATCTAATATGTCGTTCATCTGGTCTTGGGTGAATTGTAATACCTTCTCCTCCAAATCCCTCTATATCAGAAGCCACCTTAAGCAAATCAGGAGTATTACCACCTCTTGAGTTTCTTAATGTTGCAATTTTATTAATATTCACACTTAATTTTGTCATTATATTTTTTGTATTTTAATCATTCAAAACAGTCATTTTAAAAACGCAAAAATACATCATTTTACATGAAATTTTATTAATTTGCCATAATTAGAAAACACCATGAAATTAGAAGACTATATCTCAAATGATTTACCCACGCTAAACTTCAATGAAAGCGTCTTAGATTCTAAATTAAAAACTCAGAATCAAAGAGTTAGTCATTTTCCCGTAACACTAAACAACAAGTTGTACGGTTCATTACCCGAAAGTGATTTGCAAACTTTTAGTGATGAGTCAAAACTAATTTCTGAATTCCAATACACATTGGAAGCGTTTTTTGCCACAGAGGAAGATACAATCTTAAATTTATTGACTCTTTTTGCAGCTAATGAAACGAATATTTTACCTGTACTCAATTCTAAAAAAGAATATATCGGCTTTTATGAACTCAATGATATTTTAAATTTCTATGCAGAAACGCCATTTTTTAGTGAAGACGGTATCGTTTTAATTCTTGAAAAAGATTCTGCTACTTATTCTATTAGTGAAATTACACAAATCTCTGAATCAAACAATGCCTTAATTCTAGGACTGCATGTTTCATTTAAAAACGAGAAAACAAGTCAGGTTACAATAAAAATAAAAACGGATATCATTGATGAGATCATACAATCATATCGAAGATATGAATACAATGTCATCTCAAATCACGAGGATGACTCTTATTTAGAGGACCTAAAAAACAGATCTAATTACTTACAAAGATATTTGAGTATTTAAAACTACTCAACACAAAACACAAGAGATGAATAAAGTTGCCATTTTCGGACAGGCCTATAAAAACACAGATCGACAATATTTTGAAATCCTTATTGAGAATTTAAATAAATTCAATATTGAAATTTTAATACATAAAGAGTTCGTAACAATTCTTGATGAATTAGGTGTAGAAAACCTGAATTATAAAACTTTTCAAAAGCATGAAGATCTTGATAGTACGTTTGACTTGTTGTTTACGCTTGGTGGAGACGGAACTATTTTAAACGCTGCAACCTTAGTAAAAGATTTAAATATCCCAATTCTTGGAATCAATACTGGAAGGTTAGGATTTTTGGCTACCGTTCAGAAAAAAGAAATTGAAAACACGATACAATCTTTAATAAAGAAAGAATTTACAATACAAGAAAGGGCCGTATTACAGATTTCTACCAATGATGAGAATATCAATTTTAACGATATCAACTTTGCTCTTAACGAAGTAACCATCGCAAGAAAAAACTCAACATCTATGATTGGTGTTGAAGCTTACTTAAATGACGAGTACCTTACTACCTATTGGTCCGATGGACTTGTTGTTGCCACTCCAACCGGTTCTACAGGATACTCCTTAAGTTGTCATGGTCCTATTATTATGCCTGAATCAAACAATTTTGTTCTAACTCCTATCGCACCGCATAACTTAAGTGCTAGACCCTTGGTTATACCAGATGCAACAGAAATTAAATTAAAAATCATCGGTAGAGAAAAAGAATTTTTCCTTTCTCTAGACTCAAGAGTCTCTACTGTTCCTTTTGAAATCGAACTCACCTTGACCAAAGCAAATTTTCCTGTAAAAATCATTCAGCTAAATCAACAAACTTTTATTGGAACTCTGAGAGAAAAACTGTTTTGGGGAGAAGACAAAAGAAATTACACCAGTTAAGCATCCAAAATCAAGAGATAAATTTTTCCTTTACAATAAAGCTTCTTTATTTTAGTTAATAAAAAGAGAACGTATTACTTAACAAAGCAAATTGAAATTTCTATGTTTGCACGCTATTTTAAATTATGAGGAAAAATTTAATATTATTAACATTTATCTGCTTTGGAGCAAACATCTTTGCCCAATTACATGAAGTAGGAGCAACAATCGGAGGAAGTAACTATAGTGGAGATATTGGAAGTTCCACACTAGTTATCCCTAACGCACCTGCATTTGGTTTGATTTACAAATACAACAGAAACCCAAGAATTTCATACAGAGCTTCTTTTACAGCAATGAAAATTAAAGCCAACAATGCTGATTCCAAAAATGAAATCAGACAACTATTCGATACTCCTGTGAACAAAACAGTATCTGAATTAACGGCTGGAATAGATTTCAATTTTTTCGATTACACCATTTCACATTGGCATAAATCGCACAGCCCTTATCTAATTTTTGAGCTGGCTGCATTTCATTACAAAGCAGCAGAAGGAACTGCGGATAATTATTCCTATAAAAACAAATTTGGTATCGCGCTTCCTTTTGGAGCAGGATACAAAGTACAGATTTCCGATAAACTTATTTTAGGTGCAGAAATCCGTATACGCTATTCATTTACTGATGATCTTGACGATAGTCAATTTTACAAAAATGAAATACTAACAGATCACCCAGAAAATGCTAAATTTGGGGACTCAAATACAAATGACTGGTATGCATTTACCGGTTTCACTTTGTCTTACACATTTGGTAGGACTAGATATTACTCAACAAGAAGAAGATAATGGACTACTTAGCTCAAATAGACTCAAATAAAACACCTCAACACGTTGCCATTATAATGGATGGGAACGGAAGATGGGCAAAACAGCAAGGAATGAACCGAATTTTTGGTCATAGAAATGCACTTACTTCTGTAAGAGAGTCTGTTGAAGCGGCTAGTGAAATAGGAACAAAAGCCATCACTTTGTATGCTTTTTCAACTGAAAATTGGAATCGTCCAAAATTAGAAGTTGATGCTTTGATGAGTCTTCTGATCAATTCCTTAAAAAAAGAATTACCCGGTTTTCAAGAGAATAACATCAAAGTAAATGCTATTGGTAACCTAGAAAGTTTACCTAAAAAAGCACAAAATACTTTAAGTGATGTAATTGAAGCTACCAAGACAAACACAAAAATTACTTTAACCTTTGCCTTAAGTTATGGGTCAAGGGAAGAAATTGTTCACGCGGTTCAAAACATTTCAAAAAAAATTGTTAATAATGAACTTTCAGTCGAAGAAATTGACGAAAAAATTATTAATAATCATTTATATACAGTTTCTTTGCCCGAAGTTGACCTAGTTATCAGAACAAGTGGAGAACAACGTATTAGCAACTTTCTGTTATGGCAAATTGCATATGCTGAATTTCATTTCACGAACGTTCTGTGGCCAGATTTTAGAAAAAACGATTTTTATAAGGCTGTAGTTGAGTATCAGAATCGTGAACGACGCTTTGGAAAAACAAGCGAACAAATTGAAAACCTAAATGAATAGTATCAAAATATTAGCTCTTTTTTTGAGTTTTGTTTTATGCACAAGCATAGCCACTTCTCAAGAAATGGAGTCTTCCACCTCTACTTCATCTGTTCCTTTTGAGAGTGGAAAAGAATACATCTTAGGTGAAATCTCTGTTGTTGGAGCACAGCAATTTAGTGAACAATCTGTTAAAGTATACTCTGGACTTAAAACAGGACAGGTCATCAAAATTCCAGGTGACAAGCTTTCTAGCGCCATCAAAAAACTTTACGGAACCAAACGATTTAGTTCTGTAGAAGTATTTATTTCCAAAATAGATGGAGATACTGCTTATTTAGAATTCAATGTTACTGAATTACCTCAAATAAGTAGTATTACTATATCGGGAATAAAAAAATCAAAAGCCAAGGATTTAAGAGAAGAAGCTGACATCAACAAAGGTGACATGCTTACGGATAACTTAATAGTTACCACAAAAAATTACTTTAAAAAGACTTATACAGATAAAGGATATCTTAACACAAAAGTAAACCTTCACACTCGTAAAGATACTACCGAAGGAAACGCAATGGATTTATTAATTGCGATTGACAGAGGTAAGAAAATAAAGATCAAAGAAATCAACTTTGAAGGGAACAAAGACATTAGTGATGCTCAATTAAGAACTTTCTTCAAAGACACGAAAAGAAAATTTTGGGGTAGATTTTGGAAATCTTCAAAGTACATCAAAGAAAAATACAAAGACGATCTACAAAATCTTTTAGATGAATACAGTGAATTGGGATATCGTGATGCCAGAATAATTTCTGACAGTATTGTATGGAACGAAAATGATAAAAGCATCAATCTTGAAATAAAACTAGAAGAAGGGAAACGTTACTATTTTGGAGACATCAGTTTTCTTGGAAACAGTAATTACTCAACAGCTCAATTGAATCGTTTTTTACGTATTGAAAAAGGCGATGTTTACGATGCCAAATTATTAAACGAAAGAGTTAAGGGTGATGGTTCTCCAGACTCAGAAGATATTTCATCTTTATATCAAAATAGTGGTTATTTATTCTCACAGGTAAATGCGGTAGAAACAAGAGTTGATAATAATGAAATTTCAATTGAAATAAGAATTCATGAAGATGATCCAGCAACTATTAGAAACATTTCTGTATCGGGGAATGAAGTGACTAATGATTTTGTTATCTACAGAGAACTTAAAACAAGACCAGGAGATTTATACAGTAAAGAAAATATCATACGATCTATACGTGAAATTTCACAATTAGGATTCTTTGATCCTGAGAATGTTACTCCAGATTTAAAACCTAATTATGCCGATAAGAAGGTTGATATTGATTACTCAGTTGTTAAAAAAGGTTCTAGTCAGATTGAATTGCAAGGGGGATATGGTGGAGGATCCTTTATTGGAACTTTAGGTTTATCATTCAACAACTTCTCTATAAGAAACTTGTTTAACGGAAAAGAATACAAACCTTTACCAATGGGTGATGGACAATCACTAGCCTTAAGACTACAAGTTAGTAGATATTATAGCACTCATAGTTTCTCATTTACAGAACCATGGTTAGGAGGTAAAAAGCCAAAATCTTTTTCTTTCTCTGTTTACAACTCCCGTCAATATCAGGTAGATTTCACATCCAATGATGTAGATAAAAGTAGACGTTTGAATATATTTGGTGTTACTTTAGGACTTGGGCAACGTTTGACATGGCCAGATGATTTCTTTACGCTTAGTCAAGCTATTAGTTTCAAACAATATGACATCAACCAATACAATATTGGATTGTTAAATTTTGAAGATGGTACCGGTGTTTCTAACAACCTATCTTACAGCATCACATTGGGTAGAAACTCTTCAGGACCAAGTAGAATTTTCCCAACTACAGGATCAGAATTCAGTATTTCTGCCAAATTTACTTTGCCTCACTCATTATTCAGCAGTACTGATTTCAGTACCATAGAAGACGACCCTGCGTACAGAGATGACGCATATGGACCTAATGGTGAATATTTAGGTACTGTTCCGAATCAAGGTAGAATCAACGAGCAACGCTACAAGTGGCTGGAGTATTATAAATTAGGATATAAATCAAAATGGTATACCAAATTAATTGGTAAATCTGTTTTGATGACGCAGATTGAATTAGGATATCTAGGGTATTATAACGAGGCTTTAAAAGACATGCCGTTTGAGAGATACTATGTTGGTGGTGATGGATTACAACAAAGTCAGTTTGATGGTAGAGAAATTGTAGGATTGAGAGGATACGAAAACTCTAGTCTTTCAGGAGTCAATGGTGGTACTATCTACAATAAATTTACAATGGAAGTAAGATATCCAATAACTTTAAAACCATCAGCATCGATCTATGTGTTAGGATTCTTGGAGTCAGGTAACTCATACCAAGATTTTCAATCATTTAATCCGTTTGATGTAAGAAGATCCGCTGGACTTGGTGTACGTATATTTATGCCAGCTTTCGGATTGTTAGGTATCGATTTTGCAAATGGTCTTGATGCTCCTCCGGGAAGTTTCCAACCATCAGGATGGCAAACACACTTTATTATTGGTCAACAGTTCTAATTTACTATATTTGTTTTCGTAGAAATTTTCGAGTTAAATAATGTTAAAAAAACTTTCCATATTAATCATTTTCTTAAGTTGTGCTTGTATTGGTCAAAAGCCACAGAGCATTGCTTTTATAGACATGGAGTATATTTTACAAAATGTACCGGGTTACGAGAAAGCACAATTAAAATTAGACTCTAAAGCATCGCAATGGAGGAAAAAGATTGAACGTTCTGAAAACGAAATTAAAAACCTAAAATTAGAACTCAACAATGAAAAAATACTTTTAACTGAGGACCTTGTTGTAGAAAGACAAGAGGATATTCAAATAAAAGAAAATGAACTTTCAAAAATGCGTGCTAGCTACTTCGGAACTAAAGGAGCATATTTTGAACTAAGAAAACAACTAGTTCAACCTATACAAGATGAAGTCTTCAATGCAATTCAACAAATTGTCTCTAGAAAGAAATACGATTTTGTTTTTGATAGAACAAGTGATTTAACAATGCTATACGCAAACCCTAAATACGATATTAGCAACACCGTCATTTCTTATATTACGAAATCAGAAAAAGAAAGAGAACGAGAAGAAGCAAAACTCAAAAAAGCTAAATCAAAAGAAGATTTAGAAAAGAGAATAGAAGAACAGAAACGTAAAAAAGCTGAAAGAGAAAGCAAAATTATCCATAGATAAAAATAACCAAAAGAATAAATATTAAATAATTACAAAGATGAAACATTTTAAAACTTTATTAGCAGCAGTAGTGATAACACTAGGTATGTCTACTTTCACTCACGCTCAAAAAGTAGCACATATTAACTTTGAAGAGATTGTATCTAAAATGCCTGAAACGCTTAAGCTTCAAGCTGATTTAGAAAAACTTGGAAAAACTTATGGTGAAGAAATCACAAATGCTCAAAAAGCATTAAAAGCTAAAATTGATAAATATACTGCTGAAGAAGTTTCTCAAACAGCTGCTCAAAACGAAGCAAGAATTAAAGAAGTTCAAGCAGATCAAGGAAAGATTCAACAATTGCAGCAAGTAGCGCAACAAGAATTACAACAAAAAGAAAAAGCTGCTCTTGAGCCAATTATAAAAAAAGCGCAAGACGCAATAAAAGCTATGGCTAAAACTAAAGGTTTTGTTTATGTTTTAGATTCAAAAGCATTGATCGTTTCTGAAGGAGAAGACTTAGGTCCTGCGGTGAAAACTAATTTAGGGATTCAATAGAAAAAAATTACTTTATTTGAAACTCGTTATTCATTCGGATAACGAGTTTTTTTTTGCTTATTTTAGCCCATATCATTTTATCGAACAACTTTATCAAACTGATAATTTTCTTATGAATACAAAGCCAATAGGTGTTTTTGATTCCGGAGTTGGAGGACTTTCTATCAGGAAAGAGATTATTGAATTGCTTCCTATGGAAAATACTATTTATTTGGCTGATAGTAAAAACGCTCCTTATGGCAATAAGTCAAAAGAAGAGATTTTGAGGCTTTGCAAAAAAAACACAGAAAAACTAATACAACTTGGTTGTAAAATCATTGTAGTTGCCTGTAATACAGCAACTACAAATGCGATAAATATATTACGAGCTTCTTATGACATTCCTTTTATCGGAATTGAACCTGCTATCAAGCCTGCAGCGCTTCAAACACAATCAAAAATCATTGGAATTCTTGCTACTCAGGGTACTCTCAATAGCTCACTTTTTGCTGAAACCTCTAAAAAACACATGGAAGGTATTAAGATCATAGAAACGGTAGGGAAAGGTCTGGTTCCACTTATAGAAGAAAATCGCATAAACACACCAGAAATGAGAGATTTGTTAAAAGGGTATATTTCTCCAATGATCTCTGAAAAAATAGATCATTTGGTATTAGGATGCTCTCATTATCCATTTCTCATTCCTGAAATAAAAAAAATTACGGGAAATTCAATATCTATTATTGATTCCGGAAGAGCGGTTGCCATACAGACCAAAACGATACTCGCATCAGAACAGCATTTAAACATACAGATAAGTTCTAAAAGTAGGCACATCATATATTCAAATATTAAATCAAATACTGCCAAGGCCTTAATTGGTGACTACAAAAATGTATCGATTATTTTCGAATCTTTTTAACATAAAAAAACGGACTACAATTGTAGTCCGTTTTTTTTATAAATATATTATAAGTCCCTATCCATTCATCGAAATCAAGAACTCTTCATTATTCAAAGAATATTTGACTTTATCAGAGATAAACTCCATTGCCTCTATCGGATTCATATCAGCAAGATACTTTCTTAACACCCACATTCTTTGAACTGATTTGGCATCAAATAACAAGTCATCTCTTCTCGTACTCGATTTGATAAGATCAATAGCAGGGTAAATTCTACGATTAGAAATATTTCTATCCAACTGTAACTCCATATTACCAGTTCCTTTGAACTCTTCAAAAATCACCTCATCCATTTTTGATCCAGTTTCAGTCAATGCCGTAGCGATAATTGATAAAGAACCTCCGTTTTCTATATTCCTAGCAGCCCCAAAGAAACGCTTTGGTTTATGCAGTGCATTTGCATCAATACCCCCAGATAAAATTTTACCTGAAGCAGGTGCAACTGTATTATATGCTCTTGCCAAACGCGTTATTGAATCTAACAAAATCACAACATCATGACCACACTCAACAAGTCTTTTTGCTTTTTCTAAAACAATATTAGCAACACGCACATGCTTCTCAGCAGGCTCATCAAAAGTAGAAGCAACTACCTCACCTTTAACACTTCGTTGCATATCTGTAACCTCCTCAGGTCTTTCATCTATCAATAACACTATTTGATACACTTCCGGATGATTCTCTGCTATTGCTTTTGCAATATCTTTTAATAACATTGTCTTACCCGTTTTAGGTTGCGCAACAATCATTCCTCTTTGTCCTTTTCCTATAGGAGCAAACAAATCCATAATTCTTGTAGACAATGTTTTTTTTCTGTCAATTAAATTGAATTTTTCATTTGGAAACAACGGTGTCAAATGCTCAAAAGAAACTCTATCTCTAACTACATTTGGTGGCAATCCATTAATTTTAGAAACTCTAATCAAAGGAAAATACTTCTCCCCTTCTTTAGGAGGTCTTACATTACCTAATACTGTATCCCCCGTTTTCAATCCAAATAATTTAATCTGAGATTGACTTACATAGATATCGTCTGGTGAAGACAGATAATTGTAATCCGAGGATCTTAAAAAACCATAACCATCGGGCATCATTTCCAACACTCCTTCACTTTCAATAATCCCGTCAAATTCGTAATCAGGATCTCTAAATTTTGTATTGCTTTTATTATGATTCTTCTCCTTATGCTGATTTTTATGCTGAGGATTTCTTTTTTGATTTTGATTTGGGTTTTGTCTTTGTTTCCCATCATTATTTCTATGCTGAGGACCTTTGGACTTATTCCCGTCATTATTCTTTACATTTTCCCTTGGTGTCCCCTCTTTTGCAACAACACCGTTCTTCTCAGAATTTCTTTCAACTCTTTTTTTAGGAACTCGTTGAGCCTCTTCCTTTATTTCAACTTTATTCTCCGTAGTTGCCTCTTCTTTTTGAAGTTCCTTATTAATCGGAGAAGAAGTAGGCTTTTTGTTTTCTAGGACTAATTCTTTTTGAACTGGTTTCTCAACTCTTACTCTCTTTTTCCTTGGCTTAGGAGCAGGTTTCTCATTCTTCTCCACTGCTGTTTTTTCTGAAGCACCTTCCGCTGCCTGAGCATCTAAGATTTGATATACCAAATCTATTTTTTTCAATTGACTTGTTTTTTTCAGTCCCTTTTCCTTAGCAAGAGCTCGTAACTCAACAAGAGTTTTACTCTTGAGTTGTGAAATTTCAAACATGTTAGTATGTATATAATTTTATGATATTCTTCTAGCGAATAAACTTTATGAGAAGAACGGATATGATTTTTGTGAATTACTAAAACATTAGCGTCTTTGATGAGTTCAAAATAAACTAACGTAGTATTAATATGAGTAACAAATATATAATTTTATTCTTTAAAGCATAAAGTTTAACTTAAAAATCATAAAATCTTACCATTTTAGACCAAACAACTCCTCATCTCAAATTTCTGTATATCAATCAACTATTGAATCCAACTCAATTATTATTAAAGTTAAGCCATATATTTATTGAATATTCAAACAAGAAAAACTATTTTTGTTGTCCAAATTTATCATCAATTAATTAAATGATACAACGAATTCAGTCTATATACTTGTTATTAGCTGCACTTCTTTCGGGAGGAGTTGTTTTTTTTGTTTCTTTTCTAGGAAGTGAAAACAACGAGGTTTCTAATATAACAAGCTTGTTAACTGATAAACGTTTCTTAATAAAATCAATTGGAATAGGTTTTTTCGTTTCTGCTGCTTTGTCTGCTTTGTCTATATTTTTATTCAAACAAAGACAAAATCAATTTGTATTGGGACGATTAAATATTCTAATCAACTTCTATTTATTAGGTGTATTGTTGTTCGAGTCTCTAATGTTATCTGGAGAAACAACTGTTTCGGAGAAAGGTATTGGGGTAAGTCTTCCTATTATTGTTATTGTTTTGCTTGTCATGGCGAACAAAGCGATTAAAAAGGATGAGAACCTTGTAAAATCTGTAGATCGATTGCGATAACCCTAACATCTTAGTTTATTTATGCGGAAAAAACCTGAAGTAGAACTTCAGGTTTTTTTATGGCTAAAACTCTAGAATGAAAAGATCGAAATTCTAACCAAAAAATACTTTATATATTTGTTTTCAACATATCCCTATTTTTAGGGATATCAAAATTTCACTTATATGTAGGATTGTAAGGAACATATAAACCATTTAAATTTGACCCAACTAATGGAAAACAAAAAAATTATTAAAGTTCATATTGCGGATGACCATCAGATTTTAATCGATGGAATTGAAGCAGTTTTAAAAGATGAAAAAAATATTGAAGTCGCAGGACACTCACTTAACGGACAAGATGTACTTAGTTGGTTAGAAGAAAATGAGGCGGATGTATTGGTTTTGGACATTAACATGCCAAAACTTGACGGATTGGAAGTTTTAAATCATTTGTATAAAAATGGTATCAAACAACCTACAATTGTATTATCGAGTTACGATGATGTTAAATTGGTAAAAGAAGTATTGAAAATCGGTGCCGATGGATTTTTAGCAAAGAAATGCGCTGGAGAGAATATCGTAGAAGCCATCAACTCTGTGTATAACGGAGATCAATATTTTAGTAAAGAAGTTCAAAAAGATCTAGTTGCTGCGGCAGTTGGCAGAACTGTAAGAAAAAAAGTACATCAGGATGGTGTTTTCACCAGTTCATTGACAGATAGAGAACTACAGGTTTTGAGGCTTATTAGTATTGAATTAAGTACTAAAGAAATAGCGGAAAGACTTAACATCAGCACAAGTACTGTTGACACCTATAGAAAAAATTTACTTTTTAAAACAAAAGCAAAAAACTCAGTAGGTTTAGCTATGTATGCTGTGAGAAATAAATTATTATAAATTCAAATCCTACCCCTAATATTTGATTTTAACGCCTTAGCTTTCAAAAACTAGGGCATTTTTTAGAAAACCATTTAATAACCTAATATACCATAAATTATGAAAACTTTTTACAAATCATTGGCGATCGCAGCCTTAACAATCGGATTAACTTCTTGTACAGATGATTCAGCATTAACTGAAGAATTAAGTCAAGAAGCTCAATTAAAATCATACTCCTTATCAACATCAGAGGATGGAAATTTTATCTTAGAACACAGCCTATCTGAAGGAAATACGGCTACCGTTTTAAGTGGGAGCGACGGAAATGAAATTATAATTTCAGAAGGATCTTCAAACACTAATAGCAATACTGCTGTATTACCATTAGTTAACAATAAAATAAAGTTAGATTTCATCAGTAATCATAAAATTAAAATCCCTGGGATTAGCATTTTGGACGATAAGATTTTCACCACAGCCAGCGCTAAAAATATTAAAATAGTTAAAAACTATAAAATCAGCATGTTGGAAGATGGTTCTTATCAATTAGATTTTAAATTAAAGAATAATTTTGTTGCTACTTTTGGTTTCAATGAAGAATTGAACAGACATGAAATTTATTTAGATCCAGGTGTTACTGAAGGAAAAAACGCCTATTCAAAAAATTATCTTAAATTCGAAGGTGAAAAATTAAATATTGTATTTATGCGTAATATAAGTACAACTACACTTAGTGCTAGATCAATTCGTAGATATTACCCAGATCCACCTATATTTGAAGTAAGATAATATGATTGGAAATTTACAATGAGCAAAATATTCTTTGCATTATATTTTTTGGCTCTTTGTTTTAATACTTACCCAAATACAACGTACGCCACTGAAAACTTAAATTCAGTGGCTTTTGTTGTTGCACAAAGAGATACCACCAAAATCAATGAAATTTTAAAAAAAGCAGATTTTTTAGTTGACGAAAATCAAATAGAAAAAGCATTGAAGCTTTATTTACAAATAATTGAATCGAGTAAGAAGAAAAATGAAATTAAAACTCTTCTAGAGGTAAATGATAAGGTCGGTTCAATATTTCGAAAAATAAATAATTATCAGAAATCGATTGACTACAAAAAAAAATCACTTTATTACGCTTACAAATTAAAAGACACAAGTACTATAATCCAACTTAATATTGACCTAGGAGGAAATCATTTTCACTTGTATGCAATCGATAGCGTCACGAACCATCAAAGTTTAGAAAGTTTATTCCTATACAATAAGATAGCAAAATCGTACATACGAACTGATCCAAAAAAATACAGAAAACCACAAGCTGATCAATTTAATAATTTAGCTATAGCTTACTTTTATAAAAAAGATTATTATAAAGCAGAAACTTTAATTCAAAAATCCTTAGCTATTAGCAAAGAACTAAAAGACACCATAGGACAGGTATTAAGCTTGAATACTTTAGCTGGTAATAATTTAAGGTTAAAAAAGTACCAAAAAGCAAAAGACCAATACCAAGAAGCATTAGATATAGTTCAAACAAGTAATTCAAATCGTAAAAGTAAGCTAAAATCGATCATCAATTACAATCTTGCTTGGACTTATTATAAAACAAAAAACTATATTGCTTATGAATATCTTAAGAAATCCAATAAAATTTCAGATAGCTTAAGAGATGCAGAATTCGATGCCATTATTACCGAAATTGAAGCAAAGCACAATGTTGATATCATCAAACAGAATGCTGCGAAAAAACAATTGATACAGATTCAAGAAAAAAAGCGGTTTCAAGTGATTATCATCGGGCTTGCTATCAGCCTTGTTATTCTAATATTAATTTTTTGGATATATTCTAAAAACGCAAAACTAAAAGACGAAAACAAAGATTTATTGATCGAGAAAACACGTTTGATGAAAGAGAAACAAATCGAACATATTGAATCTTTAACACGAATAAAAATATTAAATGCAACCTTGGATGGTAAAGAAGCTGAAAGAAGGCAAATAGCTGAAACTTTACATGATAGTGTAAGTGCTCTTTTATCTGCAGCAAATCTACATTTGCAAGCAAGTAAAAATAAGGTTGTTGGTAAAATACCCATAGAGATTGATAAAACACAAACCATAATTGACGAAGCTTCAGGAAAAATACGAAACTTATCACACGAACTTATATCTTCCGTTCTTTTAAAATTTGGATTGAGCTATGCAATCCAAGATTTCTGTGAAAAATATTCAAATACAGACTTAGAAATAACCGCTTCTACGGAAAATTTGCAACGCTATGATGAAAGTTTTGAAATAAAAACAAATAATATCATTGAAGAACTTGTCAATAACCTTATCAAACACAGTAAAGCCAGTGAAGGACATATAAATGTCATGGAATATCGTAAAAACTTACATATCGAAATTGAAGATAATGGTGTTGGCTTTGATACTTCTAAAAAAATTGAATCCAACGGAATTGGAATTCATCAGATTGAAGCTAGAATCAAAATGATGAAAGGTTCTTTTAAAATACACAGTGTTATGGAAGAGGGAACTAGAATTGAATTTACTATCCCAATCACCTACAGATAAGAAGAATACTCTTATTTTCAAAATTATTCTTAAATAAGTAAAGTTTTTTTGTAACATTTTTTGACAATCCCTCGTATATATACAAGAGGAGAAGTTTGAGACCCAACTCAACTTTTGCCAAGCATATAGCAACACTATGAGACAACTGAAAATTACCAAGCAGGTTACCAATAGGGAAACTGCATCGTTAGACAAGTATTTACAAGAAATAGGTAAAGTAGATTTGATTACTGCCGATATGGAGGTAGAATTGGCACAGCGTATCAAAGCGGGTGACCAAGTAGCGTTAGAAAAACTGACCAAAGCGAATTTACGTTTTGTGGTTTCTGTAGCAAAACAATACCAAAATCAAGGATTAACATTACCTGATCTAATCAACGAAGGAAATTTAGGTTTGATTAAAGCAGCTAAACGTTTTGATGAAACTCGTGGTTTTAAATTTATCTCATATGCTGTTTGGTGGATTCGTCAATCTATTCTTCAGGCTTTAGCAGAACAATCTCGTATTGTTAGATTGCCTTTGAATAAAATTGGTTCTATCAACAAAATCAATAAAATGTACGCTTTCTTAGAACAAGAAAACGAACGTCCTCCATCAGCGGAAGAAATAGCTAAGAAATTAGATATGACTGTTAATGATGTAAAGGAATCTATGAAAAACTCAGGTCGTCACGTATCAATGGATGCTCCATTAATTGAAGGTGAAGACTCTAATTTATACGATGTACTGAATTCAGGAGAATCTCCTAATCCAGATAAAACTTTATTACATGAATCTTTAAGAGTTGAAATTGAAAGAGCTCTTGAAACTTTAACGCCTCGTGAAGCGGATGTAGTTAAACTTTATTTTGGTCTTGGAGAACACCAACCAATGACTCTTGAAGAAATTGGAGAAACTTTTGATTTAACAAGAGAACGTGTTCGTCAAATCAAAGAAAAAGCAATTAGAAGATTAAAACACACTTCAAGATCAAAAATCTTGATGACTTACTTAGGTTAACCAATTATTAATAATCAACTACCAAAAACTCTCGATATCTCTATCGAGAGTTTTCTTTTTTTATACTATTTTTGCAAAATAATTATTCAAACATAAAGAAATGAGCAAATTAATTGCCCCTTCGGTTCTTGCAGCAGACTTTGCAAACCTTCAGAAAGATATAGAAATGGTAAACAATAGTGATGCCGATTGGTTTCATATTGATGTAATGGATGGGGTTTTTGTACCTAATATTTCATTTGGAATGCCTGTAGTTCAAGCTATCAAAAAACACGCTAAAAAAACGATGGACGTTCATTTAATGATTGTAAACCCAGATCAATATATTCCTACTTTCAAAAAAATAGGTGCTGATATTTTGACAGTTCATTATGAAGCATGCACTCACTTACATAGAACACTTCAAGCTATTAAAGCAGAAGGTATGAAAGCTGGAGTTGCCTTGAACCCTCATACTCCTGTTGCTGTTTTAGAGGATGTTATCAAGGATATTGACATGGTTTGTATCATGAGTGTAAATCCAGGATTTGGAGGACAATCATTTATTGAAAACACTTATAAAAAAGTACAACAATTGAAAAACCTTATTGATTTTGCAGAAGCAGATACGCTTATCGAAATTGATGGTGGAGTGACAGACAAAAACGCAAATTTGTTAGTAGAAGCTGGTGCTGATGTTTTAGTTGCAGGAAGTTACGTGTTTGGCGCAGAAGATCCAATTACAACGGTTGCTAAATTGAAAGCAATGGTTAACTAATACTTTCTAATAAATCATAAAAAAGGTGATACTTATGTATCACCTTTTTTTATATCTACAAATTAATTGTAGATACCACTCTTCTCAATTTAATTACCCCTAATAAAATGAGAAACTTCTTTTTCATTTATTAATATTTAATTTTAATCTGCCTCTGTTATTGACATGTCAGATGAACTTACATTCCATTTTTTTAAGTTATCCGAAACATTATCAAATTCAATTATAGAATTATCATGTGGTAACTTACGAAGGAATTCAATCTTTTCTATGACTAAATCTCCATAGGAATTTGACTGTAAAAGATTCATTTTCTGAGCACCTTGAAATCCTATTTCTATAAAATCATGATCTCCGTCATGTGTATAATTATTCCAGTTTTCACTAGTCAAATCGTAATAATAAGTTTGCGCTGCTGAGTCTCTATACAAAAACTCTTCAGCAATATATACTTTCTCTTCTGTATCGTTGGCATTCGTATGGGCGATACGCAAGGTTTTTATATTATTTGTATTTATTTTTACAGTCACAGCTAAAATCGGTGTTTTGTGAGCATCAATATTTGCCGAATTATGCTTTAATTTTGGAGTGTTGTAAGCCTCCCAGTGCAACTCATAACCCTCTGTTAGTAAGCCCAGAGTTTTCATGCGCTCCACCGGACTCAATCCACCCATAAGAGATATGTTTTCCTTTAAAATCAAAACTTATTTGTGCAATTACAAGTATTGGTGCTAAAAAAATTGAAAGAAGTAATGCTTTTCTCATAATAAATAAATTAGATGAAATTATATACAATACCTCATAAATAACACATTGGAATGCCTACTTTTATAGTTACAGTTAAAACGGCTCATAAATGAATATATTTGAATTATGAGTAAAACAAAAAGATACGACAAGGACTTTAAAATTATGTTAGTTGAGTTAATGCTCTCAGGTCA
>Ga0209223_10000755_pt1 | contig 37155 bp, 38 predicted proteins | sample COG_06_FD_184750 | JGI IMG/M metagenome (GOLD analysis project Ga0209223, IMG submission 184750) | Pelagic Microbial community sample from North Sea - COGITO 998_met_06 (SPAdes) (version 2) | ecosystem: Environmental > Aquatic > Marine > Neritic zone/Coastal water | place: Helgoland, sampling...
GCTTCTGATGGAGTTACTGAAGTTGAGAAAAAGGTAGATATGAAAAATATTTCCTTTGAGACTAAAGATGTGGAAGACTATATATTTACCAAAGACAAAGCGGTTGTGTTTCCAAACCCAATTATTTTGGATGCTCAAATTAGTTTTTATACAGAAAGTTTATCCCAATGTAAGATCGAGATTTTTAATATTACTGGATCTCTGATAAAAACGATGCAGCCAGACACATCTCTTGGTTATAATCAAATGCAAATTACAAAAGAAGGTTTGAGTGCTGGAATTTATTATTTAAAAGTAACGACTGATACTAAAAACTTTGATGCAGTGCAGCTAATTGTAAATTGATGCCAGATAATTAATAAAAAAACTCGCTAGAAATAGCGAGTTTTTTTATTTGTGTTAATATATTTTAATTCCATTTGTATTTAAGAATTAACTCTATAGATGATGCGCTGTTAGAATCATATAGTTTTGATGTGCTGATATCATAGCCTAATCCAAATCTAAAGTTATTTTTAGTGCTCATTAATGCGTACAATGAAACAGATTCATCAACTCTGTAATTAACACCAGCTGTGGCCCTTTGATTAAAATCAAATGTAGTAAATACATCATAAGAAGTTGGAGCTCCTTCAACTACTCTAGCCATAATACCAGGAGTTAAAGTTGTTGATTTATTGAGAGTAAATATATATCCTCCTCCAAGATAAGCATGGAAGGCGTTTAAGGCAGCGATTGGAACATTCCCATCTTTTTCATATCGCTTCCCGTTTAGGAAATTGGGAGTAGATATGCTAATATAATAGTTTTGACTTTTTAAATGAAAACCGGCTCCAATCTGCGGGTTAAAAGCACTTTCGTTAGAGCCAAATAAAGGATCTAACTCAGGTGCACCTGCATTCGTTAAATCTATATTTGTGAAAGCTCCACCTGCCTTGATTCCAAAAGTTAATGATTCATTCTTTGTCAATTGAACTTTATAAGAAAAATCCACGGCTACATCCGTTTCAGCCAAAACAAAGACCTTGTCATTGATTATTGATACACCAATTCCCATATTATTTTTAAGGGGCTGAGAATAGGTCAATGTTTGAGTTTCAGGGGCATTTGGCACCCCTATCCATTGACTTCTGTAGGCTAAGCTAATTTCAGTGAACTCGTTGGCTCCTGCATAAGCAGGGTTTATAATATTCATGTTAAAATTATACATCGTAAAGTTAGGGTCTTGTTGAGCTTCTGTTTTTGAGATGTATAAAACAGTGAATATCAGACTTAAAATTTTAAAATATTTCATTTTTTTTATTTTTTATTTGAATGATATATTGATTAATAATTGATGTAAATCCATCCCGAAACCATCTTCACTCCATCAACTTTTAAATCGATTGTGAAATAGTAAGCTCCTACAGGTAGCTTTCCATTTCCTATTGCAGCAGACGAAGTTCCGTCCCAAGTATTATCATAATTGTCTTTAGCATATACTAACCTCCCTGATCTGTTATAGACTTTTACTGAGTTGTTGTCAAAGTTTTCAATGTCTCTAATTGTCCAAGTATCATTTATGCCATCCCCATTAGGTGAGAATCCATATTTGGTTTTTTCTGTGATCTGAGTTGCGTCTGCATAACCGTCGTTTTCGACATCAGAATCACAAAAGTCCGGTATGTTGTCTAGATCACTATTTGTGGTAGAAACGATAATTTCAAATTCATCTGATGCGCTACTTGTGTTGTTAGAACTATCCGTTGCTGTTGCGGTTATGTTGTACTCACCATCTATTTGAACAGTAGAACTTAAATCTAAGGTCCAACTACCATTGCTATCCGTACTTACAGTTCCAACGTTTGTATCGTTGATAAAAACATTTACTGTGCTTTCATTTTCAGCGGTACCTGTTATTACAAATGTGTTGTCTGCTGTTGCAAGAGTTGTCTCGGAACAAGTGTAGTCGGCAACTTCTACAATTACAGGACTATTTGGAGCTGTAATATCTGCTGTTGCAAAACTCCAAATGTCTTTGGTGTTAACTCCACTGAAATTATTGTCATAACTATCTTTAAAGGCCGTGCCCTCAATCTCAACATAAAATGATGTTTCACTTGGGAGATCCGTTGTAGGATTAATAGTAACAACATTTGAAGCAACACTTACTTGTGCGCTAGTTACATCTATAGTAGCTATAGTGTTATTGTAAAGATGATCTTTTACTAATATGTTACCAGTTCCTTTAACAATTTCTTCAGAAAATGAAATTTCCAAATTGCTGTGCGGTGCAATATTAGTAGATGTATGATTTGGTGTTATTGCTACTATTGTTGGAAGTACTGTATCGTCACTAGTAAAGTTCCAATCTGTTTTGTCGTTAAAACCAGTCCATCCATTTCCTGATAGATCTTCTATAGCTCCAACGGGTACTATTACATAAACTTGCGTTGTCTGTGGTAATTCTAAGGTTGGTGTGATTGTCACTTTTTGCCCTGTTACAATAACATTTGCGCTTGATACAGCAATTGTTTCAAGTAATGTGTCGTCACTAGCTTTTTTAATTAAAATATCTCCAGTACCTTTTTGAATATCAGCGTTAAAGTCAATCTCTAAATTTATCTCAGGATCTACTCTTTCAGTTCCAGTTGTTGGATTCGTATTTTCAGTAAGTGCCAATGCCGGTTCCTCTAATAGAGTAGTGAACTCTTTTGCACCTCCATATAATTCTGATAAGGCTAAAGATTTATGAGATGTAAATGTTCTAATCTTCCCTGAAGGAGTTTCAACAATGATATAGGTTTGAAAATAGTACTTGGTAAAAGAGTTCAAACCAGTGATGGTCATTTGAAAAGGACCGCTTACAGAAGTATCTGCTAGTTGAATTACATTAGTACCTCCAATTTGAGGGTCTGTGTTTGTAGATGAATATACAACTCCTCTTTCTATGACATTTGCTTCACTTGAAATCTGACCTTCTATGATTACTGCTTTTGAAGAACGACCCAAAGAACCTGTTGTTAATACCAATGAGACATTAAATCTATTACTCACAAAAGAAAGGTCATAATTCCCACCTAAAGTTAGATCTCCGATGAGGATATCGTAAATACCTACAGAGTCTCCAGAGTTTCTAGTTAATTTCCCAGAAAAGGTATCTCCACTAACCAAACTTCCTGAAGAGATTTGGTATGTGAATTCTGGATCATTTTCTCCAGATACTTTTGACTTTTCATCAGCAGTAATTGTAATCGCTCTTTTGGTAATCGATAGATTCGCTGGTACAAAAGTAATATCATAATTACTATTTCTTAAGCTAGAACTAATCGCATAAGTTCCCACATCTGTTCCTGCTGCTCTAGACAAACTTCCAGTAAGCACATCAGCACCTTCTAAAGTTGCTGAATATGTAAGTGTAGGATCAATAGAACCATATACCTTAGATTTTGCCTCTGCTGTAATAGTCAACGCTTTTTTCGTAATGGTCAAGTTGGCTGGTACAAAAGTAATATCGTAGTTGCTATTTACTAATGTTGAACTAATCGCATAAGTTCCTACATCTGTTCCTGCCGCTCTTGACAAGCTTCCAGTAAGCACATCAGAACCTTCTAAAGTTGCAGTATAAGTAAGTGTAGGATCACTAGAACCATATACTTTAGATTTTGCTTCTGCAGTAACGGTCAAAGGTTTTTTTCCTATCGTTAATGTAATGTCCTTTGAGCTCGAACCATATATTCCATTTGCAGCCTGAGAAGCACGGATAGTTACGGTACCCGCATTTCCTAGAGTCACAATTTCATTGTTCGTACCCGATAGACTTGCTGTTCCTGTTCCACCTGCTAAGACTGAGTAATTAATAGTTCCTGCTGAGTTAGAAGTAGCTCCTAAGTTAAAATTGGCATCCTTATAGGTTTTACCGATATCAGAAAATGTGATTATTGGTGTAACTGAGGGTGCCACTACATTTGAAATTGTAATATCTGTAGAGGTCCAATCCTCAGCTCCCTCTTCTGGTCGACCTGGAACAATGTTAAATATAATTTCTGCGACTGAATGCACAGGAGATGCATTGTTGTTGTCAAAAAATGAAAATATAGAAGACCCAATAGTTGGAGGTAAATATTTATCAGAATTTAATGTCATTGTTCTAATAATAGCTCCTGTTTTGTCTTTAAAAACAACATTGGTTGCTTGATCAAATGTTCTACCTTCTGGAATGGCAGCACCCGAGTAGGAACTAACATTTAGGACATCTACAGAAAAAGATTCGGCATTGACTCCATCTGCTTTTATGCTATAGGTTTTTGCAGCTCCAGCTTCAGGGTCATCGATATACATTTCGGTTCCAGCATTCGTCATTATATTACTTATCACATAGTTGGTATTGCTTGTATTTGTTTTAAAACCAGTAGCACCAGAATCATTTGCTCCTAGATTAGCAAAATTAGAAGTCCCTAATTGGTGTGTTGTAAAACTAATGTTACTTCCATAAGCTGTTCCTGCTGAGTTTGTTGCATAAGCCCTCACATGAATCGTAGTGTTTGAAGGTAAAGACCCGATCATTTTTGAAAAAGATCCATCAGAACTTCCATTAGAAACTTTATTGTTTGCTATTGTAGGGTTAGAAGTTGTAGCCCAAACTATTCCCCTTTCAGTAACAGGAGCTCCTCCGTTATTAGTAATGTTACCCCCTAAATCTGCAGATGTTGTAGTGATATTGGCCTGAGTAGCAGTAGTGATGGTTGCCAAAACAACTGGTGTTGCAGTTGTAAATGTTTGAACTGTTCCATAAGAAGTTCCTGCAGAGTTTGTAGCATACGCTTTAAAAGAATATTGTGTACTTGGACTCAAACTAGCAATTGATTCAGAAAACACTCCTGTCCCCGTACCATTGGTGTCTTTTGTAACACCAGTACCATTGATCAATGGATTGCTATTAGTACTCGTAATGGAATAAACGACTCCTCTTTCAGTAATTGATGCTCCACCATTTGCTGTTGCATTTCCTGCTAGCGTAGCGGAGCTAGTTGTAATGCTACTCGCTGCTGTTGTGGAAATTGTTGCTAGATTAGCTAAAGTGGTAATATCTATTTTGCTAGGACTTACCTGTAGGTTTGGTGAGCCTTCATCATCTCTAGCAACTACATACACGTCATAGTCTGTGCCTGCTGTTAAACCTGTAACACTAAAAGCATTTGAAAAGCCTCCTGTGGTGACACTGACATCGTCTGAAGTCACAGGAGCTGCCCCTGCATTTCCTGTTCCGTTCACTACTTCTGTAGATGTTGGTGCTGTAGCTCCATCGGCAAGAACAACATAGAAAATATCTCCCGCTTCGTCAATGTCTGTGGTTAGGGTAAAACCTGTTTGGGTGACAGAGGAATAGGAAGGTGTGCTAGTCTCAAAGGATGGTGCAGTATCGTCTACAGCAGCAATGGTAAAATTAAACGTTTGGTTCTCTATAGTGCCTCCTTGCCCGTCACTTACATTGACCCTAAAACTATCTGAGGTAGTGTCACTTCCATCATGCACATAATCAATACGGTTGTTGTTAAGATCGTCTTGTGTAAAAGTACCACCCAAGGTTAAGGCTACAGTATTTTTTCTAAGTGTACCGTTATCTGGTAGATCATCTAGTGTATAGGTAATATCCGTATCGGGCTCTTCTGCATCGTCAAACTCAAGTTCTGAACTAGAAACGATATCTGTACCTCCCTCGCTTAATGAGGAACCTGTATTTGTAGCAGCAGTTGGGGCTGTGTTAGTTAGAGCACTGCCAAACACAAAATCATCAAAAATATCAAAATAAAAAAATCCAGTAGCACCAGCAGTTATGGTAACTTTATCAACATTATCAAAAGTTGAATTAGGACTTACAATTTGTATATATCCAGAACTAGAGTTGCCTGTTACTGAAATAACTTGAGTACCAATACTCACGCCGTCTTTGAACCCTTCTAGGGTCCAGTTTTCATTTCCGGTGAAGCTAAGTATATCTAGCCAAAAACTTTGGAAATCAAATTCACTTCCATCATTAGTTTCAACCGTAATTGATTGTGACTGTCCTGGTGTAGTAGAGATAGTTAAAGCCTCTAAAGCCATTGTATTTCCATTACCAAGAGTAGAGCCAAACCAAGTAGCATCGTTGTAAGTAAATTTGAAGTTACCAACAGTTATTACATTAGAACCATAATCAGTATTGTCAACCAATGCTGTTCCTGAATTAAAGTTTATGGTTGTTTGTGCGTTGATGGATAAAGATAGAAATAGGCCAAATAGAAGACCTATTAGAAAGGTAATTTTTTTCATAATATTAGGCGTACTAAATGATAAAATAAAAATTAGGTTTTTAGAGAGTCATTAGCTTCGATAAAGATTTACCAATGACTAAAGGCAATTTTAATTTAATGATGACTATTTATTTGAATGTAAATATGTAAAAAATTAATTTATACCATAAAATTAATTTTTACATATTTTAAATTAACTTCATTAATTTCTAGGTGGATATACACCATTTACACAAATAATATAATTCATAGCTAGTGATGGCTGAATGTTGTCATGTGCGGAATTCCCGCCAGTTTGGTTCACAGTTGTTTCTCCAGATAAACCAGAAACATCTATTTCAATAGCATCATTTGCCATTTCAACATCGGCACTGGAGCCATACATGTTAACCGAACTTCTAGCAATATTCGTTGGCATAGCGAGATAATTATTTAAGGGTACATTTGATGTTCCCTCAGCGCTAGATGCATTTAGCTTTGCTGCAACAGAAGAACCTGAAATAGTTGTCTCGGCGGAATGACTATGGGCTGGCATTTGAGCTACAGACAAAGTGACATTTTCGCTGCCATATCGCTGACCTGTTACCCGAGGTGATAATCCTATTCCAACACCACTCCCCATAGGCACTCTACCTCTTAAATCTGGTAGCCCAAAAGTGGTTCTCCCATTTCCTCCGTAGGTTGGTCCTAGAATAGAGAATAGAGCAGTATACTCCGATATTGCTAAAATTTGCCCATTGCATAAAGCCCAGTTTCTGGGGGCGTAGTTTCCTGCAAACATGATAATTTGTCCTAAAAAAGCGTCTTCCATAATGTTTTTTTTAATTGTTTTAGACAAAAATATCATAGACGGTTTGAAAAAAAATGGAGGATTCCTTTAGTGTAGAAAAATAAGTTTTAAGCGAGGTTTAATTGGTGTAAGTGTTACTTTTTGATAAATCTACTACTAATAATTGTGTTAAGGGTGCCTATCTTTAAGTAGTAGATTCCTGTAGGTAGGTTGTGAACATCAATTTTAGAATCTTTTACAACGCATTTTTTTATCAATTTCCCAGAGATGTTGTGGATTTCAAGAGATGAAATCAGTAGTGAACTAGATGTGTGCAGCCTTAATTCTTTTTGAACAGGGTTCGGAGAAATTGTTATCTCGGGTGTGTTGGTGGTGCTGACAAATACTTTTGAAGGTTTGTCGCTGTTTTTTTGTAGTCTATCCGTGTTACTTGGTTTCATGGATACCAAACTAAAAATCAATGCAATCAATACTAGGGGGTAGAATTGTTTCATATATGTCGTTTTCTTTTGCTTATACGCTATTGAATACGGACAAATATACAATCACCCTATGGGGTAATCAATCCCTAAAGAAATGGAATAATTGTACTCACTGTTTATAGGGGGTGTTGGTGGTTGTGGATAATTCTTTCATCTAATTTAGAAAGATTGTATAAAGATTTATTCCACTTCTTTGATTGACTGGTAAGTTTCTGAATACTGTAGTATATGTAAATGCCATAAACAAATATGACTCCAATAAAACTATAGGACAACGTCTTGATGAAGTCTATCTGATTATCAAAGAAGGTATCAAAATTGTGTCCAATTAGATTGAATAAAACCACATATAACATGGTTAAACATAGCAATATAAATGGAACGGACTTTTTCTTCTTTGCAATTATCCTTTTGTTTTTGGTAATTGCATTTTCAAATTCAATAACATTTTTAAACTTTTCCATGACTGTTAATTTGATATAAATGAACACAATCATTAAGGGTAGTGTTTAAAAATATATAAAAATATTAAGACAATAGTAATGAGGAGTGAAGTCCTAAACAAATGTTTATAGCAAAAAAAACTCACTACTAGCAGTAGTGAGTTTTAAATTTATATTAAAAAAAGATTAAGCCAAGGCTTTCTTAATTCTGTCTATTGCTTCTCTTAATTGTTCTTCAGAAGCCGCATAAGACATACGAATACAATCTGGAGCTCCAAAAGCTTCACCTGTAACTGTAGCGATATTTGCATTTTCTAATAAGAACATTGAAAAGTCAGATGCATTCTCAATTTTGTTTCCTTTGATTGTTTTTCCGAAGAAGTATGAAATATCTGGAAATACATAGAAAGCACCTTCAGGGATGTTTAACTTAAATCCTTTGATTTTTCCTAACAAATCTAAGACGATGTCTCTTCTTTTATGAAATTCATCTACCATGTAACCAATTTTTGTTACAGGGGCATCTAAGGCAGTGATTGTAGCTCGTTGAGCAATACAGTTTGCACCAGAAGTAACTTGACCTTGTAATTTGTTACATGCTTTGGCGATCCATTCAGGAGCACCAATGTATCCAATTCTCCAACCAGTCATTGCAAATGCTTTTGCAACACCATTAACAGTAATAGTTCTGTCATACATACTTTCTATAGCAGCAAAACTAAAGTTTCCAGCACCATAGTTGATATGTTCATAGATTTCATCAGATACTACATAGATATTAGGGTGTTTTTCTAAAACTTTAGCCAATGCTCTATATTCCTCTTCAGAATAAATAGTCCCACTTGGGTTGTTAGGAGAATTGAAGAAAATTAATTTTGATTTTGGCGTAATCGCTGCTTCTAATTGCTTAGGAGTAATTTTAAAATCTGTATGTATTGAAGAAGGAATCTCAACAAAACTAGCTTCTGCTAAAGTTGAGATAGCTGAGTAACTTACCCAATATGGAGCAGGTAATAATACTTCGTCACCAGGATTTAATAATACTTGTGCTACATTTGCAATAGATTGTTTTGCTCCTGTAGAAACTACAATTTGATTTGGGTTGTAAGATAAGTTATTGTCTCTTTTGAATTTTTTACAAATTGACTCACGTAAATCTAAGTATCCGTTAACAGGGCTGTATGAGTTATAATTGTCATTTACAGCTTGGATAGCAGCGTCTTTAATAAACTCAGGCGTGTTGAAGTCAGGTTCTCCTAAACTTAAACTGATAATGTCTTTTCCTTGTTCTTTCAATTCTCTTGCCTTAGCAGCCATTGCTAAAGTTGCAGAAGTTGGTAAGCTGTTAATTCTGTTTGATAATTGTTTCATTTTTGATAAATGTTGATTATTTGATTTTAAAAGTCTGATACGACTTTTATTTTTTTATATAATTAATGATATGCAGGATTTACACCCAATGTTTTTAATTGATGAAAATGTTCTTTCAAAGCCTTTGTCATGGTTTTGTATTCATGATAAGGCAAATTAAATTCCTTGGCAGTTTCCTTTACAATTGTAGCAAGTTTTCCGTAATGTATATGAGATATATTAGGGAAAATATGGTGTTCTACTTGGTGATTTAAACCACCTGTACAGAAGGATACAAATTTGTTGTCTGGGGCAAAATTAGAGGTTGTGTACAATTGATGTATAGCCCATGTGTGCTCTAAGTTTCCGTCTTTATCAGGTAAAGGCATATTTGTGTTTGGTACCACGTGTGCCAATTGAAAAACTAAACTTAAGATCAACCCAGCCGTATAATGCATGGCAATAAATCCAATCAATACTTTCCACCATGCAATGTCTAAAACAAGCATCGGTAAAGCAACCCAAAAAGTATAGTATAATACTTTTGTTATGACTAGTGTGATCCATTGACTTGTTGGATTTGGAAAATCACCATAAGAGAGTCCTCTTTTTAAATAACGACTCGTTTGTTTGAAATCTGTTGTAATAGCCCAGTTGATGGTCAAAAGACCATAGACAAAAATAGAATAGTATCTTTGCAAATGATGAATTTTTAACCATTTAGAGTGTTTTGAAAAACGGATGATTCTTCCGGCATCTATATCTTCATCATGTCCTTTGATATTTGTAAAAGTATGGTGCAATACATTATGTTGTACCTTCCAGTTGTAAACATTCCCTGCAAGTACATACATGCTGCTACCCATTAAGGTATTGACCCATTTTTTACTAGAAAAAGATCCATGATTGCTATCATGCATAACATTCATACCAACTCCCGCCATACCAATACCGCTAATTATCATAAGTAATAACATGGCCGATTGAGGTAGTGATATTGTAAGGATTAAAATAAAAGGGACGAATAATAAAACAAACATTAAAATCGCCTTGGAGTACAATTTCCAATTTCCAGTTTTTGCAATTCCATTCTCCTTAAAATAGCCATTTACGCGCTTGTTTAAAGTTCTGAAAAACTTTGCTTTGTCTATTCTAGAGAAGTTTATTTTTTTCATATATATACAGATCAGTTTGCAAAAATAAACTTTTTTTAGCTCAAAAGAATTCATTATTTCATAATAATAACCCATTAAATAGTTAAAAGATGTTACTTTTGAGCCATAATTAATGGAATTATGAAAATAATAAAAAAGTATTTCCCAAATCTTACTGAGTTACAGGTCAGTCAATTTGAGAAATTAGAGGAATTATATAAGCATTGGAATGCAAAAATAAATGTTATATCACGTAAAGATATAGACGAATTATACATGCGACATGTGTTGCATTCTTTAGGAATAGCCAAAGTGCAGGAGTTTAAATCCGGTTCTAAAGTTTTGGATGTTGGAACTGGGGGTGGATTTCCGGGAATTCCATTGGCAATTCTTTTCCCTGAGACACAATTTCAATTAGTAGATTCTATTGGGAAAAAAATAAAAGTTGTGAAAGGGGTGGCAGAAGCTTTAGATTTAAAAAATTTAAAAGCGTATCACATACGTGCTGAAAAGGTAAAAGGAGAATTCGATTTTATAGTAAGTAGGGCGGTGACTACGATGCCTGATTTTGTAAAATGGGTACGAAAGAAAATTGCCAAAAAGTCGAATCACGATTTACGAAATGGAATTTTATATTTGAAAGGTGGCGATTTAACAGAAGAATTATCTGTATTTCAAACAACAACTCTTTATGATCTTTCGGATTTCTTTGATGAAGATTTTTTCGAAACGAAAAAAGTGGTGCATTTACCCTTAAAATATAAACCTTAAGGCTTAACGTGTAAGTTCCTCGATTATTTTTTTATGATCGGGGAATTTTTTTTGAAGTTGTTTTGAATTTGCCAATTCAAAATCTTTAAAATCAAAACCTGGTGACACGGTACATCCCACAAGACTATAAGAATCAGGTTGATTGACCGTAGCTCCAAACCAATAGTTTTTCGGAACAGTATGTTGGAAAACTTCACCTTCTAAAATAGTTGACCCTAAGGCTGTTTTGGTATAAACCCCATCAGGAGAAATTTGGTGAATTGTTAAACTTGATCCTTCATGGAAGTACCAATTTTCATCTTGGTTTATTCTATGAAAAGCGGAGAATTCATTTGTTTTAAGAAGAAAATAAATGGAGGTGCAATAATTTCTACTGCCTTCAAAATTCTCAGGCAGATGCTTTTCTAGTATAACACCTTCGCTTCTATAAGTTTCTTTGTAAAAACCTCCTTCGGGATGTGCCTGCAGATTCAATTCTTTTATCAATAAGTCTTCTCTTTTCATGAGCTAAAGATATCAATAATTTGAAGCCATAATTTTTTTAGAAATTATTTTTCCATCTATTTTTAGCTGAATAATATAAACTCCAGTTTTTAAATAGGGTGTTTTTAAAGTGTCATTTTCAATTTCTGAAAAATCACTCCAAGTGTGGATTTCATTTCCTAATACATCAAATAATGCAGCTTCGGTGATCTGTTGCTTGTTGTTTTTGACAACAATTCCGTTGGTGTTTATATTAAAATAGACAAGCAGGTTTTCCATAGGATCTGGATCAATAATATCCAAAACTCCTTCAGGTGAAAAACTTAAAACAAATCGATCTTCATATAAACCTTTTTCAGCATATAAACTTATTTTCCCATCGTTAAGTGGATATAATACACCGGTATAATTATCTTTTATGTAAACGATTCGGTTAATTGCTTGCCATTCATCAATAGTAAAAGAAATATCACCAGAATAGCCCATTTTAACAACCAAAGGTATTTGTAAATCATCTGAAATTTCTTGTACTCCAGCAATGATGTATTTATTATCATCATTTGGGAATTGCCAATACATATCGGTCTCATCTATGTCAAACATAGAAGAGTCGTACATATTGTCAAAGGCAAAAGAATTATGCTGGTTAAAGGATATTCCTATCTGACGGTGCATGCTTATATTTTCTTCGTTGTTGTAATCCAATCCAAGTTTTATAATAGGTAAATTGCGTTGTAATAGCTTGGAGTAGGGTTTACAGAAGCTTCCTTTTGTTGTTTCCCAACTTTGAAAAAGATAGATTGAGATCCAAGTTTGATAAACTCTCTTTGACTATTGTTAAAATTAATAGTCCCCCCGTCCACATCACTAGAGACAAAGAATCCTTGTCCGACTGCAATATATTCTTTGGGTTCAGTATAGGTTCCGTTTCCGATAGATGGCGTATTTGGATTCTCATCATCATTAGAAGTAACTTTATTTGCAGCAAGTCCCATAGAAGCATTTCTTGTACCATAAACTCCTATATATCCGCCATAATTATGCCCTGCCGTTTCCGAGCTATCTTCATCCTCAATACACGCATGCTCCCAAAAATAGAGGGTACCGTCAATTGCATCTATGTTATCTTCAATAAATTTTTTAGCACTGATGGCAGAGCTATACGGATTTCCTACTAAGTAAGATTGATTACCTCCGACAGTGGTAGTAAGGTTTCCGTCCTTTGGAGTTCTCACAAAAGTGTAATTTTGTGCTACGCCAGGTCCTTTTAAAGTAAAACCATCGACTTGCCCAATAGCTCCGTCAGAACTTTTTCTAGACCAACTGGATCTTCCCCCATCTCCATTAGTGTAAGTGTATATCCAATATTAAGCAATTGAAATTGGACTTCCTGTATTACCATCATAACCTGCTATAAAATTAATGTCTAGTGGCGTTGAATTAGCACTTGTAGCTTCCGTACCGTCTTTAAGAACGGAGGCAACCGTATAACTTGAAGAGCCAGTTGAATTTACCGGTGAACTTAAATAGTTAAATCTGTAAATACTGGCAGTATTTGATTTTTGATCAATGAACAGGTTTCCAGTTCCGGAAATGTTATCGGAATCCGTGTGTGTCTGGATCAGTTGAGAAGTACCAGCAAGCCTAAGTTCACTGCCAGAATTTAGAGTGATGTTATCACTGATTAAAAGAAGATTGTTCGTGATGGTCAAGTTTTGAGAAGAAGCTAGCTCTAAAGACTTACCTGGCAAAAGCGATGTTGTTGCGTAATTCTCATTGATTAGCAGACTTCTTGATCGATCTGGATTTCCGTTAGACCAAGCATTACTGATTCTACTCGTAGCGTCGAAATAATGTGTTCCTAATAATAGATTGGTTCCACTAGCAGCATTGTTTACTTCTGAAATATATTAAGAATGGTTGTTAGTGGATGCAAAATTAATCGAAATTAGAGAGTCAGTCAATATTTACATAGGTTAATTTTAATGAAATATTAACCTATGTAAATAATTAAAATCGATGGTAAGACAAGGTGAATATTTGAAAAAAAGGTTGAAATTTGAACGCAATAAATTTAGATTCTAAAAAATGTACAATTTTCCATCGTCAAATAATATTCAAAAAGAGCTTTTATTATCCAAAATACATGATAAAAAAAACGAATTGGATCTATTAGAAAAAATGCTTGCTCCTTTTGAAAATGATTTGATAAGAGCATTGGAATCTGAGATTGTAGAAGTACAAGAACTTACAGCACTTTATAAAAAACTACAAAAAGCTAAAAAGCAAAAGCGACTTTTACAAAAGCAAAAAGGTAAAAATTATGTTGCGCAAGAGGGCGTGGTTCCGATGAATTCTTATGAAGAAGAGGAGTCTGATTATGAGAAAAAACACAGGAAAGCGCTGTATAGAGAGGCGATGGTTTGTGTGCATCCTGATAAATTTTCGTTGGAAAGTGATCAAAAAGATTTGGCTACCGATGCTGCAAGTCAGCTTATTGAATTGTATGAAAATGGTAGTTTGGAAGAGTTACAGGCGTTTCATGCTTATGTAATGAGTGGAAATTTACTGGCTTTAGAATCGGGTGTTGAAAAAAGTTCAGATATAGATCCCAATGAATATTTAGAAATTCAGTATCAAAAAATCACGTTGGAGTTACGAGCTTTTAAAAAGAAGCAAACGTATATTGTGATGACGACCTATGATAATCCAATGGATTTTTTAGAAGAGTTAAAAGCATATTATGCGGATAAGATTTATAAGTTGAATAAGCGAACCCGGAAAGCAAGAAAATAAACAGTTCGTCTTTATTATTTTACAGTTCAGTCTGTATAACTTTCCTAAAAGCTGCCTTCATAAGACTTTTGAAAAAAATATAATCTTATGAAACTTTTTATTTTAGTACCGATGTTGCTGCTCATTTCTTTAGCAACCTATTCTCAAACAAATATTGGCGGATTTGTTCTGAATCAAAAGAAGCAACCCATTGTTGGAGCAAATGTTTATTTAAAAGGAACTTATGCCGGTGCGATGACCGATGCTGAGGGACATTTTGAATTTGCAACTCAAAAAAAAGGAGAACAAATTCTTGTGGTTTCTTATGTTTCTTTTGAAACTAAGGAAATTATCGGGGATGTTGTGAAAATGAATTCTTTGGCCGTAAAACTAAAGGAAGATGTGAGTTCTTTGGATGCAGTAGTCATTGCGGCAGGTACCTTTTCATCAGGAGATAAGAGCAAGGTTGCTACTTTAAAATCTTTAGATGTGGTGACTACAGCTAGTGCTTTGGGAGATCCAATTGCAGCTTTTCAAACCATGCCGGGAACTTCTACTGTTGCTGAAGATGGTCGTTTATTTGTAAGAGGAGGTGAGGCAGATGAGACTCAGATTTTTATTGATGGGATTCGAGTTTTTACACCCTATTTGACAACAGCAAATAATACTCCAACGAGAGGACGTTATTCTCCTTTTTTATTCGAAGGCATGACTTTTTCTACGGGGGGCTATTCAGCAGAATACGGTCAGGCACTTTCTGGAGTTTTGTTGTTGAATACCATAAATGAACCTCAGCAAGAAAAAACAGATATCGGAATAATGAGTGTCGGTGCTACGGTTGGGAATACCCAAATATGGAATAAGAACTCTTTAAGTGTCAATGTCTCTTATTTGAATTTGGCACCTTATAACTCAATTTTTTATGATAGAAATGAATGGATCAAACCCTATGAAGCACTATCTGGAGAAACCGTATATAGACATGTTTTTAAAAATGGCTTGTTAAAATTATATACTGCTTTTGATTCTTCTCGATTAGAGGTGATCCAAGAGGATATTAATTTTAGTGATGGACTTAGGTACGGCATTACTAATGATAATTTTTATTTCAATGGTTCTTATAAAGGTGTTTTATCAGAGAATTGGTCAATTCAAACAGGGATGAGTTATACAGTTGCAAATACAAAAGTAGAGTATCAACTAAGCGATATAGATGACTTTGAAAACTCATTGCACACCAAGGTGAAATTCAAACGGTTTTTCTCAAATAGATTTCAATTGAGTTTTGGTGCTGAATATTTTCTGACAGATTTTAAGGAAGATTTTTCCGATGAAATATTCCCTTCTTATACTATGGAGTTTCAAAAGAATATTGTTTCTGCCTATGGTGAGTTTGATTTGTTTTTATCAAAAAACGTAGCTTTTAAAATGGGCTTACGTGGAGAATATTCTGCCTTAGAAAAAAGAGCTGCTCTGTCTCCAAGAGCCTCATTGGCCTATAAAGTTTCAAAGTTTGGTCAAGTTTCATTTGCCTATGGCGATTTTGAACAAGCGGCGTCCAATGCCTATTTGAAATTTAATAATGAGCTTGCATCAGCAAAAACGCAACATTATATTTTCAATTATCAGTTTAATAAAAATGGAAGGATTTTAAGAACGGAGCTGTATGCAAAAAACTATGATCATTTGATAAAATACGATACAGAACTTCCTTTTTATGGTAGTAATTTTTCCACAGAAGGTTATGGTTATGCGAATGGAATTGATGTTTTTTGGAGAGATAATACATCAATTAAAAATACAGATTATTGGATAAGTTATAGTTATTTGGATAGCATGCGTGATTTTAAGAATTATGAAAGTGAAGCGCAGCCAAATTTTGTAAACACACATAATTTTTCGGTGGTAGTAAAACATTGGATTGAAGATTGGAAAAGTCAGTTAGGACTCAGTTATACTTTTGCCTCCGGAAGGACGTATACTGATCCGAATAAGACTGGTTTATTAAATCAGAAAACAACACCCTATGGTAGTTTAAGTTTGAATTGGGCTTACCTATTGACGCAGCAGAAAATTTTATATCTGTCTGTTAATAATGCTTTGGGAAGGCAAAATATCAACGGTTACCAATATGCAAATACTCCAAATGGTTCTGGTGTTTTTGAAAGCAGGCCTTTATTACCGGCTGCAGATAGTTTCTTTTTTGTTGGTTTTTTCTGGACGATAAGTGAAAAAGGAACCGACAATCAATTGGATAATTTATAGAGAATTACAATTCATCATTAAAAATATACAATTCGGTTTCTAAGTTTTTTAAAAAACTGAATTTGACAACATCTTTGTAGCAACTTAAAAACAATTTATTATGAAAAAAATGATTACAATTTTAATTTTTGCTGTAGGCTTATCGATGAGCGGACAGACAAATTATCAAGAGGGAATGCAACAGGCTTTTGGCTTATGGGGACAACAAAAAAATACGGAGGCAGTAAATTTATTTGAACGAATTGCCAACGCAGAAAATAGCAATTGGATTCCTTATTATTATGCAGCGCAGGTAGAAATTATTTCAGGCTTTGCGGAGAAGGATATTGCAGTATTAGATGCAAATTTGAAAAAAGGACAAATTTATTTAGATAAGGCGATGGTTCTTTCAGAAGATAATCCTGAGTTGTTAGTGATGCAGGCCTTGTTGTATACAGTATGGATAGCTTATGATGGAGCGACTTACGGGAGAAAATATGCTAAGAAAATCAATAAATTGTACAAAAAAGCAGAAAAAATTGCACCCACAAATCCAAGAGCAGTTTACTGTCATGCGGAATGGAATATTGGGTCAGCAAAGTTTTTTGGTGATGATATTCAACCATTTGTAGATGACTTGGAAAAATCTTTAGATCTTTTTGCTACATTTGAATTGCCTTCTCCTTTTTATCCTAATTGGGGTGAAGATCGTGCAAAAATTTTGCTTGAAAACTGTAAATCATAGAAATGAATAGATTTTTGAAAAACGTGTTGCTTGCCTTTGTAATGGGGGTAGTTGCTTTTCTTTTGGGAAGTTACTTTTATGAAGATTTCCAATTTGATTCTGCTTCAGAATTGTTGAGAGATTTTGGAATACACCAATTGTATTCTTTTGCATTGAGTTTTTCAAATGTTGGGTTTTTCTATTATTTAAATAGAATCAAATGGAAAGATAAGCAATGGCCATTGAGAGTTTTTATTGGGATTTTAGGAGCGGTAGTAGTCACCTTGATTACCTTGTTTTTGTTGAGGCTTTTTACAGGGATGTACCTAAAAGAAATTTCTTTTTCTGAATTTTTGAGTAGGGAAAGATGGGGGTATTATTCTTTTGGCTTATGGATATCACTAACCATAGTGGTTATTTTTCATGTGGTTTATTTATACAAAAGAAATCAAGAAAGAAAAGTAACAGAGTCACAGATTGTTGCGAAGACGGAAACTGCGAAATACGAATCGTTAAAAAATCAATTAGATCCCCATTTTTTGTTCAACAGTTTGAATGTACTGACTTCTTTGATAGAGGAAAACCCAAGTCAGGCTGAAAGATTTACAACGGGGTTGTCAAAAGTATATCGATATGTATTGGAGCAAAAAGATAAAAATTTGATTCCTTTAGAAGAGGAGTTGAAATTTGCAAAGTCGTATATGCAATTATTAAAAATGAGATTTGAAGATGGCGTAGAGTATGCTATTCCTAATGAGGTAAGCAATCCAGAGTATAAAATTGTTCCCTTGTCTTTGCAGTTATTACTTGAGAATGCAGTAAAGCATAATATGATTACTTCAGACAAACCTTTGCAAATAAAGATTTATGAGATAGATGGTTATTTGGTAGTAGAGAATAATAATAGACCTAAATCATCTTTAGAGAAAAGTACCAAAGTGGGACTTAAGAATATCAAGCAACGTTATGGCTTGATTACAAAAAAAATAGTGGAGATAATTTCAGATACAGAAAAATTTCAAGTGAAATGGCCTCTTTTAACCAAAGAAATTAAAGTGATGCAAACAGATTATATCAATCAAAGTGAAAAATATTTACGTGCCAAGAAGAGAGTAGATGAGTTGAAAAATTTCTATTATGGATTGGTCTCCTATTGTGTGGTAATTCCGTTTTTGATTTTTATCAATTATCAAACCTATTGGGGGTACAAATGGTTCTGGTATCCAATGTTAGGTTGGGGATTGGGAATGGCCATTCAAGGAGCTCGTTTGATCGGTTTTAACAAAGGATGGGAGCGAAGAAAAGTAAAAGAATTTATGGACTCCGAAAATTGTTAAAATGGATGCACAAGGAAATTTATCGGAAGAAGAAAAGTATACAAGAGCTAAATTAAAGGTAAAGGAAATAAAGGAATTTTATGATCATGCAATTTCTTTTTGTGTGCTAATTCCCATATTGATTTATCTGAATATATTAAATAGCCCAAGTTTTTATTGGTTTTGGTTTCCGGCTGCTGGCTGGGGGTTTGGTTTGTTAATGCATGCGATTCGTGTTTTTGCTAAGCCATCAAAATGGGAAGAAAGAAAAATTCAGGAATATATGAACGACGAAAATTTTTAAGGGGAGGGTTGCTATGAAAATAATTATTATTGAAGATGAAAAACCTTCAGCAAGGCGCTTGACTCGCATGTTATTTGGTTTGGGAAAAAGTGTTTTGACTACTTTGCATTCTGTGGAAGAGTCTATAGAATGGTTTCAGCAAAATGAACATCCAGATTTAATTTTGTTGGATATACAATTGTCGGATGGTTTGAGTTTTGAGATTTTTGAACAGGTTAGCGTAAAGAGTGCTACAATTTTCACCACGGCTTATGATGAGTATGCCTTGAAAGCGTTTAAATTAAATAGCATCGATTATTTGTTGAAGCCGATAGATCATGAAGAGTTGGAAAATGCAATTGAAAAATTTGAAACGAATCAGCTTAAAAAACAATCCTTGCAAGTAGATTTGAATGAGATAAGAAAATTATTGGTGAATCCATTAGAAAGAAAATTCAAAGAGCGATTTACCATTAAGTTAGGTCAGCATATAAAAATGATTCCTGTGGATGATATTGAATGTTTTTATAGCGAAAATAAAGGGACTTATATAGCAACAAATAGCAATCGGATTTTTTTAATGGACGGAACCTTAGAGGAGATTGATGTTGATGTAGATCCTGAAAAATTCTTTAGAGTATCCAGGAAATTTTATGTGAATATCAATGCAATCAAGGATATTGTATCTTATACAAACAGTAGGCTGCAATTAATTCTTCACTCCTTTTCGGAATCTGAAATTATAGTAAGCAGGGAGAAGGTAAAAGATTTTAAAAAGTGGATCAGTTAAATTCCAAGCATAAAAAAAGTACCCTGAGCTTGTCGAAGGGTACTTTTATAAGATTGTTTTCGGAAATTATACTTTCATTATTTCACCATCTTTAACAGCATACACTTCATCAATTTTTTTGATGTAAGAATCCGTTAAAGTTTGAACATCCGTTTCAGAGTTTTTCTTTGCGTCATCTGAAATATCTGTTTTTTTAATTTCGTTATTGGCATCCTTACGTGCATTTCTAATACTTACTTTAGCGTGCTCAGCAGCTGCTTTTGCAATTTTAGATAACTCACGTCTTCTTTCCTCTGTTAAAGCAGGAACATTGATAATAATGCTCTCTCCGTTGTTCATAGGGTTGAAACCTAAGTTTGCAATTAAAATTCCTTTTTCAATTTCAGGAATTAATTGTTTTTCCCATGGTTGAACTGTAATGGTTCTACCATCTGGAGTATTAACATTGGCAACTTGACTCAATTTTGTTTGAGACCCGTAGTAGTCTACCATCACACTTCCTAGCATCCCAGGAGTTGCTTTTCCGGCTCTAATATTACTAAATTCTTTAAGCAAATGATCCATAGCACTGTCCATTTGTTCTTTAGCACTATCAATGATAAATTCTATTTCTTCGTTCATAATGAGTATTTATATTGTTCAGCTTATTCTTTATCTGAAACTACAGTTCCTATTTTATTTCCTGAAAGTAACTTCTGTAAGTTCCCTTCTGTATCCATATCAAATACAATAATAGGTAAATTATTTTCTTGACTCAACGTAAATGCTGTCAAGTCCATAATTTTTAACCCTTTGTCAAGCACACTCTGGTAAGTAATAGTATCGTATTTTGTTGCGTTTGGATCTTTTTCTGGATCCGCAGAATAAATACCATCTACGCGTGTTCCTTTTAAAATGACATCTGCAGAAACTTCTATTGCTCTTAATACTGCAGCAGTATCTGTTGTGAAATATGGGTTTCCAGTTCCAGCACCAAAAATTACAACACGTCCTTTTTCTAAATGGCGTACTGCTTTTCTTTTGATAAATGGTTCTGCAACTTGTTCCATTTTTATTGCTGTTTGTAAACGAGTGCTTATTCCAGCAGATTCTATAGCGCTCTGTAAAGCAAGTCCGTTGATACAAGTAGCAAGCATTCCCATGTAATCTCCTTGAACACGATCCATTCCATTACTAGCACCTGCAACTCCTCTAAAAATATTACCACCTCCAATAACAATAGCAACTTCAATTCCTCTGTCAACTATGGCCTTGATTTCTTGAGCGTATTCAGATAATCTTTTTGGATCAATACCATATTGGTTTTCTCCCATTAATGATTCTCCACTCAGTTTTAATAATATTCTTTTGTATTGCATGCTGTGCTTAATTTTTGGCAAATATAAGTTTTTTGGATTTCTTGGCTAAAATATTTTTTGAATTCTTCTATAGCTTAGGCCAAAAAAAAGAGGCTATCTGAAAAGATAGCCTCTAAATACTTTATGAGATGAATTTAGAATGGTAAATCATCTGGTTCGTTGCTGCTTGCAGCAGGTGCACTTGTTGTTTCAAAAGAGTTCCCTCCAGCAGGAGTTCCAGCCGCTTGAGCAGCTTCAATTCTCCACCCTTGGATAGAGTTGAAATACTTTGTTTCTCCTTGTGGATTCACCCACTCTCTTCCTCTTAAATTGATTGATACAGTAACATCTTGTCCTTCCTTGTAGTTGTTTAGTAATTCACATTTATCTTGAACGAATTCAATCAAAATAGATTGTGGATATTGTTCTTCCGTAGTAACAACTAATTCACGTTTTCTGAATCCATTACTTCCGAATGTTTGCTCTGCATTGATCAATTTAACCTTTCCTGTTACTTGCATTTCTTTATTAATTAAATTAGTTTTTTTTCGATGAGGCTCTTTTTAAAGGGAGCTACACAAATTTATAATTTTTTATCGTTTTAATCATGTTTTTTCACGATTGTATTGTTAGAACTTATCAACAGTATTGTGTCAATTTTGAATCCAAAACCAAATTATGGCACAATATTGCTTTTTTTTTGCGTTCTTGTTGTACACTTCTCAAATTGAGATTTTTTTATGATTAAAAAGAATTACAAATATATTATCGTTGTTGTTTCTTTTGGTATTGTTAGTGCAATCCTTTGGAATACGTATGATTTTTCTAAAAAATTTAAAACCAACGAGCGTTCTAAAATGGAAATTTTAGCAAAAGCTTATGACCGTTTTGGTTCAAATGATTTGGATCAAGATTTTTCTTTAGAGGCAAAAATAATTGAGAGCAACCACAATATTCCAATGATTGTTACCAATGAATTAGATTCTATTATTATGAATAGGAATTTAGATTCCATAAAAACTTTAGACGAGCATTATTTGTATGATCAATTGAGAGTAATGAAAAAAGAAAATACTCCCATAGTCATCAATTATTTGGAAAATAAAAAATACCATATTTATTATAGAGATTCTGATTTGTTAACGAGACTACAGTATTATCCTTTGCTGCTTGTGTTGATATTATTGTTGTTTTCAGGTATTATCTATTTGGTTTTTAAGTCAAATAAAATAGCAGAACAGAATAAATTATGGACAGGTATGGCCAAAGAAACGGCGCATCAAATAGGAACACCTTTGTCTTCATTAATGGGTTGGGTAGAGCTGATGAGGTTGGATAATTCAGTTCCTCAGATTGTTCCGGAAATTGAAAAAGATGTACTTAGATTGAGTGTTATTGCAAATCGTTTTTCAAAGATTGGTTCTATTCCAGAAAAAGAAGCTTTGGATGTGCTGCCTATATTGGAGAAAACACTAGCGTATTTTAAGTCAAGAAGTTCTAAAAACATCTCTTTTTCTTTTGAAACTCAAGAGTCGGAAGTAATTGTAAATATAAACGAACAATTGTTTACCTGGGTTTTAGAAAACCTAATTAAGAATGCGATAGATGCAATGGCTGGTAAGGGAGCTTTGGCTATTTGTTTAAAAAGGGAGTCAAATAAAATGCTAATTACAGCACAAGATACCGGAAAGGGAATCGCAAAAAATCAATTCAAAAAAATATTTACACCGGGATTCACTACCAAAAAAAGAGGTTGGGGGCTAGGGTTGTCCTTGTCTAAACGAATTGTAGAAGATTACCACGCTGGAAGGATATTTGTAAAAAAATCGGAAACAAATGTGGGAACTACTTTTGAAGTTCAAATACCTCTTTAATTTTCTACCGCTTCAGCAATTTTATTTGCTAGGGTAATAAATTCTTCCGAATTCATTTTTTCTTTTGGTGCTGCAAAATTAGCATCATTCATAGAGTTTAAAGGAATCAGGTGAATATGGGCATGAGGTACTTCAAGTCCGATTACCGATAGGCCAACTCTATTACAAGGAACTACTTTTTCTATGGCTTGGGCAATTTTACGAGCATAACTAAACAAACCAGCATACGTTTCTTCTTCCAAATCAAATAATTTGTCTATAGGTTTTTTAGGGATTACCAAAGTGTGTCCTTTAGCATTTGGATTGATGTCAAGAAATGCATAAAAAGAATTGTTTTCAGCAATTTTATAAGACGGAATTTCTTGATTGATGATTTTGGTAAAAATAGTTTCCATGTTTGTTTTTTTCAAAAGTAAAAAACCCTTTTCAAATAAATGAAAGGGTTTTGTGTAAGTTTTATAAAAAATGTACCCTGAGCTTGTTCAAGGGTATTTTTTTGATTTTTTTTAGTAAACTACCTTGAAATCTCTAAAATTTCAAATTTCATAATTCCGTTAGGAACTTTTACTTCTGCAATTTCACCAACTTTCAATCCTAATAAACCTTTTCCAATAGGAGAGTTTACAGAAAGTTTTCCATTTTTAATATCTGTTTCAGAGTCTGCTACTAAAGTATAAGTAAACTCCATTTTATTAACAGTATTTCTTAATTTCACTACAGAGTGGATTAATATTTTAGATAAATCCAATTGAGATTCGTCTAAAATTCTAGCGTTAGCTACCACATTTTTTAATTTGGCAATTTTAAATTCTAAATGAGATTGCTCTTCTTTTGCAGCATGGTATTCCGCATTTTCACTCAAATCACCTTTGTCTCTAGCGTCAGAAATTTCTTGCGTTACTCTGGGTCTTTCAACCGATTCTAAATGCTCTAATTCGTCTTTTAATTTTTTCAATCCTTCTGGAGAGTAGTAAGATATATCACTCATAACTTTTTCTTTTTATAAAAACAAAATCTCATTGCGACTAATAGCCAATGAGATCGTGACAAATATACAAATTATTTGTAAATTGCAACCTAATTTTCCTAAACCCCAAGGTGACATGAAAAAATATTTTTACATTCTTTTTTTGCTAATAGCATCCGTTGGATGTACGGATGAACCTTATCAAGATCAGAATCTTATACCGAATATCACTTTTAGTGAAACGATACCTTTAAATTTATTTCCAGGTAATCAACTGGTTACTGGGTGGTATGTTGTATACCCTAATTTAGGACATAGGGGGATTATTTTGTATAAGACAAATAAGGGAGATCAAAGTATAGATCAATATTTGGCTTTTGATTTAGCTTGTCCACATGTAGAGCTTTCCTCTTGCGGAACACCCATGGATATTAGTAATTTTCCTGAAATGAAAAACGCATGTACTTCAGATGGCCTCTATTACAGATTTGATCTTGGGTATTCTGTTACTTATGAAAAGGATAGCGATAACAATTCTATTCCAGTAGAGGGAGTCGTTTATGATTTACAACAATATAGGGTAGATGACCTAGGAAATAATCAATTGAGAATTACTAACTTTTAAAAGGTGAATAATTCAAAATAGATACTTATTTTTGCGCCAAATTTTACACACATGAAAACATACTTTTCTTCAGATTTTAAATTAGGCGTTTTAGGAGGCGGACAACTAGGTAAAATGCTGTTGGCAGAAACTCAAAAATTTGATGTGCATACTTCTATTTTAGATCCTTCAAAAGAGGCTCCTTGTGCAGCACATTGCAATGAGTTTCATGTAGGGGATTTGTTAGATTATGATACAGTCTATAATTTCGGAAAAACAGTTGATGTTTTAACTATTGAGATAGAACATGTGAATATTGAAGCTTTGTATCAATTAGAAAAAGAAGGAAAAAAAGTATATCCTCAACCCAACGTAATTGAAGTAATTCAGCACAAAGGCAAGCAAAAGGATTTTTATGTAGAGAAAGGGATTCCTACTTCGCCTCATCAAAGATTTGCGACTTTAGAGGCATTGAAACAAGCTAGTTTTGAATTTCCATTTGTTTGGAAATCTGCACAGTTTGGCTACGATGGAACAGGTGTTAAAATAGTAAGAAGCCAGGAGGATATCAATGGCTTAGCGGATACAGAATGTATTACAGAAGAGTTGATTCCTTTTAAAAATGAATTGGCAGTCATTGTTGCTAGAAATGCAAGTGGTGAGATCAAAACATATCCTGTAGTGGAAATGGAATTTCATCCAGAAGCCAACCAGGTAGAATATGTAATTTGTCCTGCACGTATTTCTGAGGCTGTAGCAGCTAAAGCAAATGAAGTTGCTTTGAAAGTAGCAGAATCTTTTGAACATGTTGGTTTGTTAGCAGTAGAGATGTTTCAAACAGAAGCCGATGAAATTATTGTAAATGAGGTAGCGCCAAGAACACATAATAGCGGACATTATAGCATTGAAGCTTCTTTGACAAATCAATTCGAACAGCATTTACGTACGGTATTGAACTTACCATTAGGTCATACAAATAGTAAAATGGCTGGAATTATGGTAAACCTTGTTGGTGCAGAAGGTTTCTCGGGAAATGTTTTTTATGAAAACATGGAAGAGGTGCTAAAATTAGAAGGAGTTACACCACATATTTATGGTAAAAAAGAAACACGTCCTTTCAGAAAAATGGGACATGTAACTATCGTAAATGAAGATATTACAGTTGCAAGAGAAATTGCAGAGCAAGTAAAAAATACGATCAGAGTAATCAGTAAGTAACCCTTTGAAAATCTCAGGGTACGAGCTCAGAGTATACCCTTTGACAGGATCAGGATAGTAAGATAAAATTAGATTAGAATTAAAAAAAACAAAAGATGAAAGTAGCGATTATTATGGGAAGTGATTCTGATCTTCCAGTGATGCAGGATGCGATAGATATTTTAAATGAATTTGGAATAGCCAATGAAGTTGATATAGTATCTGCACATAGAACACCTGAAAAATTAGTTGATTTTTCTAACAATGCACATAAAAGAGGTGTTTCTGTAATTATTGCAGGAGCTGGAGGGGCAGCTCATTTACCAGGTATGGTGGCTTCTATGAGTCCATTACCAGTAATTGGAGTGCCAGTAAAGTCTAGAAATTCAATCGACGGATGGGATTCAGTATTGTCTATTTTACAAATGCCAGGTGGTGTACCGGTAGCAACTGTTGCTTTAGATGGTGCAAAAAATGCTGGTATTTTGGCAGCACAAATTATTGGGGCTACTAATCCAGAGGTATTGAATACCATTGTTGCTTATAAAGAAAGCTTAAAAGAAAAGGTGATTGCTGCATCAGAACGTGTGAGAAAAGCATAACTCCAAAAAAGAATATTAAAAAAGCAACTTCTAAAAGTCGCTTTTTTTTGGTTAAATTATACTTTAGAAAGTGAGACTTCAACAGGCTCAGCTTCCGGAATCCGATACCAAAGACTCTTGGTTCCTGGCTCTTGATTCTTCTTCCCTTAATACGAGACTTCGACAGGCTCAGTCTCCAGTTTTCGTGCCCTGAGCTTGTGGAAGGGTAAAAATATTTCTGAAAAATTATTTAACAAATTTCATCCCATAGGTATTTGCTATGGAATCAATTTGCTGTCTACTTGGTTTGCCTTTTTTAGAAATTTGAGCAATGGTTTCAAAGAAATTTTCAAATCCACCAGGGGTGATGGTATTGATGGTAATCCCAGTAATAGTATCTATGTTTTTAAAATGATGCGGGATTCCTTTTGGTAATTGGACTAAACTTCCTTGTGGCGCATCCATAACTTTATCACCGCAAAAGAATTTATAATGTCCTTTTAGTACATAGAATAACTCGTCTTCATGACTGTGAACATGTGGCGGTGGTCCACCCATAGGAGGTGTGTCTGTAACAATAACGGAATATGCACCGTCCGTAGCTTCGCTTAAAATTTTTCCAGTAATTTTTACCCCGAATACATTCCATTCTTTACCACTATCTGGCAACAAAATGATTGGTTTTGAAGGAGTTTTGTGTGAATGGTAAGCTTCTTTTTTACAAGCTACTCCAATCATAAAAAAGCAGAATAGTACTATTGTTTTAATTTTCATTTTTCAATTTTTTAAGAAGGTTTAAGCTTCCAATGATAGGGCCTATTGCCAAAATTAAAAATATGAAATTGGTGTTAAATGTGAGACGTAAATAACTTAATAATTGAATACTTACTATAGTGATTGAGAATCCGATGCAGTTGACAATAGTTAGAGCCGTTCCTTTGGTATCCGGAGCTGTGTTTTTTGCTATTAAAGTGGAAAAGAGAGGAGAATCACCAATGACAGCAAATCCCCAGAAACTTAAAAAAGTTATAAATGCTATGGTATGAAAATCAAAGATGAAGGGAGAGATACAGCAGCAGATTCCTGAGACGATTAAGAAATAAGTCGCCGTTTGTTTGAGTCCAAAACGTTCCGAAAGGTACCCGCTAATAATACAAGAGAGACTTCCCAGGCCAATGATTATAAAAGAATAAAGAGAGACAGATAAATTATTTTGAGAAGCTTTGTTAAAGCTTTCAATTATTAACGGAACAAACGCCCAAAAGGCATATAATTCCCACATATGGCCAAAATAACCTATTGCAGCTTGACTAAACTTTTGATTTTTAAAAATATCAGGTATTGTGTTGAGGTTAGGTCTGTTGTTGTTTTTTTTGAAAAAAGGACCTTTTTTGATTGCGATAAGAACGACACAACCACCTATGATTGCTAGCGTAGAGGTTGCTATAATAACATATTGCCAGGGATAGTCGCTAGTCATTAGCTTTATCAAATGAGGAAATGCTGTTCCTAAAACAAGAGCACCCACTAGCCATCCTAAGGATTTTCCTAAGCCTTTATCAAAATAATCTGCGGCAATTTTCATTCCAATGGGATAGATCCCTGCCAATGCAAATCCCGTTAAAAATCGAAAAATAAGAAGGCTGTATATATTATTATTCGGTACAAGTATACCTAGGTTAAAAGCACCACCCAATACTGCACAAAGAAAAAATATTTTAGAGGGTGAGAATTTATCACTGATTGCAAGTAGTGCAAAAATTAAAGTTCCAGAAATAAACCCTAGTTGAACAGAGGAAGTAATATAACTAAGCGTGTTTGAGCTCAAATTAAAACACGAAATAAGATCATTGATTATACTATTTCCGGCAAACCACAAAGAGGTGCATAGGAATTGTGAAATGATGATCAGAGGAAGTATTTTCTTAGAAGTACTCATAGGTTTTATTTAGGCGTTGGTCTTGAAAAGAACCTGACACTTACAAAGAAATAGAATTGAAAAGTAAATAGATAACAAATGAAGGAATAATTTTAAATCAAAATAGTAAGTTTACGTTTCTAAAAATGTAACGCAATGAACACGTCTTTTAATGTACCTGTAGAAGAAAGCTATAAAGCCAAAGATTCTAGATATGAAAATATGATTTATAGAAGAACAGGAAATAGCGGTTTGTTATTACCAGCGCTGTCTTTAGGTTTATGGCATAACTTTAGTTTTACCGATGATTTTGAAAATGCAAGAGATATTTTGCATACTGCTTTTGATCATGGGATTACCCACTTTGATTTAGCGAATAATTATGGTCCTCCCTACGGTGGAGCTGAAACTAATTTTGGAACAATTTTCAATAAAGATTTTAAACCGTATAGAGATGAATTGATTATTTCTACCAAGGCGGGTTATGATATGTGGCCAGGGCCATATGGGAATCATGGATCAAGAAAATATTTAATTTCAAGTTTAGACCAGAGTTTGAAAAGAATGAATTTGGAATATGTAGATATTTTTTATCATCATAGACCTGATCCTGAAACGCCTATTGAAGAGACCATGGGTGCTTTAGATCAAATTGTAAGACAAGGAAAGGCTCTTTATGTAGGTTTGTCTAACTACAAAGCAGAAGAGGCTGAGAAGGGTTTTAAAATATTGCAAAATTTGGGGACTCCTTGTTTGATACATCAACCGAGATATAATATGTTAGATCGTTGGGTTGAAGATGGATTGTTAGATGTTCTCGGTGAAAATGGAGTGGGTGGAATTGCTTTTTCTCCCTTGCGTCAAGGAATTCTAACCAATAAATATTTAAATGGTTTTCCAGAAGATTCTCGGGCAATAAAAGATGGTAGGTATCTGAAAAAAGATCAAATCAATGAAACTTTAGAGAAAGTACGTAAATTAAGTACCATTGCAGAGGAAAGAAATCAAACCTTAGCTCAAATGGCTATTGCTTGGATTTTAAGAGATGAGCGTATTACTTCTGTATTGGTTGGTGCAAGTAGAAGCTCGCAATTGTTGGATAGTATAAAAGCCCTGAATACTTTAGAGTTTGATGCACAAACATTACTGAAAATAGAAGAGATTTTAAAAACTGAATAAGTAAATATGAAGGTAGAAGAGGCTATAAAAAATAGAAGAACCTTAAAAGTTTTAGCTGCGGAATTTGCAGAAGTAAAGTATATATCCAAAGATGTTTCCCAGATTTTAGAAATGGGACATTCTGCTCCTTTTCATTATATAAATTCCAAAGCACAAGAAAAAGAATTGACATCTTTAGCGCCATGGAGATTTTATGTTTTGGATGGAGAGGCTTGCCGAAAACTGGCATGTCATTTTGAGGAAAATGAAATTGCAGGTGGAAAGATCATTGATATGTTAAAGGCTGCTCAAACGTTGATTCAAGTAACTTGGACACCAGAAACTGTAGAAAACGATTCTTTGGTTTCCGAAGCTACAAATATTGAGCATATAGCAGCCACTTCCGCAGCGATTCAGAATATGTTGTTAACAGCAACAAGCTTGGGTTATGAAAATTATTGGTCTAGTGGAGGAATACTCAAAGAGGAACAAATTTTTACAAAGTTGGGAATTCCATTGGATGAAAAATTATTGGGAAGTATCTTTTTATTTGATCCTGATACAAGTGCTTTGAAAACGAAAAAAGGAGCCTTAAGAGGACGGCAGGGTTCTGTTGAAAAATGTACCAAAAAGATAAAGCTCTAAAACACAAAAGCACCAAATCAATTAAGATTTGGTGCTTTTTTATGATATATTTTTTGCTAATATTTATATTATCGTTCATATTTAAAACGATACTGTAAATACTGATAAGCATCTCTTGGTAATACTTTGATCCACTTTTTGTGCTTTAAGAACCATTTAATTTGTTCAGATATAAGTCCTTTTTGCAAGTAAGCTGCAACAAAAGGATGTACATGTAATGCAATCTTTTTGTTTTTGTTTTTACTTGCCATAATTCTATTAAGTTCAACATTAAACTTATCCACAATTACAATAGGAGCTTCAACTTCCCCATTAATATTTGGGTTTGGCTCTTTTGTTTTGATGTTCGTTTCAGAACGAACTCTTTGTCTAGTAATTTGAATCAAACCAAATTTACTTGGAGGAAGAATTTTATGTTTCGTTCTGTCTAAAGACATCTCTTGTTTTAAATGATCGTAAAGTTTTTGTCGATTTTCATTTGAGTGTAAATCGATAAAATCTACAACAATAATCCCTCCCATATCGCGTAATCTCAATTGACGTGCAATTTCTGTAGCAGCAATTAAATTTACTTCCAAAGCATTTTCTTCTTGAGAATTTGCTTTGTTGGAGCGATTACCACTATTTACATCAATAACATGAAGTGCTTCGGTATGTTCAATCACCAAATAAGCACCTTTACTCATAGAAACAGTTTGTCCAAATGCTGATTTGATTTGTCTTTCAATCCCGTATTTTTCAAAAATAGGAGATTTGCCTTCGTGCATTTTTAAAATTGACTGCTTTTCTGGGTAGATTTCTTGTAAATAATCGTTTATTTCTTCAAACAAAGTGTCGTCGTTTGTAACGATACTTGTAAAAGATTCATTTAAAACATCTCTTAAAATAGAAGATGCTCTGTTCAGTTCACTCAATACTTTGGTTGGAGTTTGTGCATTGGGAATTTTCCCACACATTTCTTTCCAACGTTCTAATGAGTTCTGTAAGTCTTTGTCTAATTCGGCTACTTTTTTTCCTTTAGCAACTGTTCTTAAAATAACTCCAAAACCAGCAGGTTTAATGCTTTTAGCAAGACGTTTTAATCTGTTTTTTTCTTTTGGATCTTCAATTTTTTGTGAAACAGATACTCTTTTAGAAAAAGGTACCAAAACTAAATATCTACCGGCTATAGAAATCTCTGAACTAATTCTAGGACCTTTTGTAGATATGGGTTCTTTTACAATCTGTACGAGTACATTTTGTTTTGATTTTAGAACTTGATCAATACTTCCGCTTTTTTCAATGTCTTTCTCAAATTGGAAGTTTTTTAAAGTGTAATCTTTGTAATTACCTGTACTTACTTTTTTCATGAATTTTGATAACGAATTCACTTGTGGTCCTAAATCATGGTAATGTAAAAATCCATCTTTTGGATATCCTACATTTACAAATGATGCATTTAGACCAGATAATATTTTTCCTGTTTTGGCGACAAAAATATCTCCAACAGAAAATTTATTATTGTTTGTTTCGTTATTAAATTCAATAAGTTTACCATCTTTTAGTAGAGCAAAATCAATATCAGATGAATTTGAACGTATAATCAATTCTAGTTTCATTCCGAATAGTTTTAACTACATAAGAATATATAATTCTTACATAGATGGATTAAATTTAATACAGGGTAAATACCCTAATGAAATTTTAATTTCTTAAAATTTCTTTTTCAATGAACGGCTCTTGCTATAAATAGCAAGAAAAAGTAATTAGAAAATTACTTTTTCTTGTGTCTATTAGCTCTTGCTCTTTTCTTACGTTTGTGCGTAGAGATCTTTGCTCTCTTTCTTTTTTTACCACTTGGCATAACTTTTCTGTTTTATAAATCTGATTGTTTCACAGATTTGGTTAATAATTTGTTCAGTAATTTATTTTACTAATACGTTGTTCTTTACTCCTTCTGCAAAAGTTTTTGCAGGTTTAAATGCTGGGATGTTGTGTGCAGGAATTTTTATTGTTGTGTTCTTAGAAATGTTTCTTCCTGTCTTTTCTGCTCTAGTTTTGATAATAAAACTACCGAAACCTCTTAAGTAAACGTTATCTCCTTGCTCTAAAGCTCCTTTCACTTCGCTCATGAATGCCTCAACTGTTGCTAAAACATCTGCTTTTTCAATACCTGATTTGTCTGAAATACTTGATACAATATCTGCTTTTGTCATCTTAATCTAATTTCTAATGTGTTGTTATGTTTTTTTAAGGCTGCAAATATATGACAATAAATCAATTTCAAAAAGCTAAATCATTAAAATTTAATACAATAAATATAGTATTATTGCATAAATAAAAATATTTCATGTCTTTTTGTAACTTATTGGAATCGTGGTATTTGTCCGTGAATAGGGGTTTGCCATGGAGAAAAAATAAAAATCCTTACTCGGTTTGGCTGTCCGAAATCATACTTCAACAGACAAGAGTAGCGCAAGGAACTGCTTATTACCATAAATTTTTAGAAAATTTTCCTACGGTTTCTGATCTAGCAAATGCGGATGAAAGTCTTGTTTTAAAATTATGGCAAGGCCTTGGTTATTACTCTAGAGCAAGAAATTTACATTATTCTGCTAAGTTAATTATGGAGGAGTATAATGGTGAATTTCCGAGTACTTATAAAGAGTTAATGAAGTTGAAAGGAGTAGGCGATTACACCGCATCTGCAATAGCTTCTATTTGTTTTAACGAACAAACTGCAGTGGTTGACGGAAATGTATACAGAGTATTGGCTCGTTATTTTGGAATCAGTACACCCATAAATTCTACGCAAGGAATAAAAGAGTTCAAAAAACTGGCGCAATCTTTATTAGAAACCGATAATCCTGGACAGTACAATCAAGCCATAATGGATTTTGGAGCCTTGCAGTGTACACCGCAAAACCCGGATTGTAATACATGCCCGCTTGCCGGTGGATGTGAAGCTTTGAAAAAGAATACAATCAATCAGTTGCCCGTAAAGGAGAAGAAGATCAAAATAAAAAAGAAATATTTTAATTTCATTGTTTTGCTGACTCCCAATGACAAACTGATTCTGTCTAAAAGAGAAGGGAAGGGAATCTGGCAAAATTTATATCAGTTTCCTTTGTTAGAATCAGACAATACTTTGGATTTAGAAGCGTTGGTAGAAAGAACGGATTTTATTGAGTTGTTTGAGGGTGATGTGCATTCCATAAAATTGTTCAATAATAAAGAGTGGGTGCATAAATTGTCGCATCAGCATTTACATACCCAGTTCTGGGTGGTTGAAGCAGCGAGTGGGCATTCAGATTTGATACCTTTGGAGTCTTTATCAACGTATGCAGTACCAAGATTGGTAGAGAAATTTATCGAGAGTTTTGATTTTAATAAGGTGTTAGAATTATAAAAACAAAGCTCTAAAGGTTTTGAAAACAGTTTTTTTAGTATTTTTGATATAGAGTAAGCAGATTATGGCAGGAACATTGAATAAGGTAATGCTGATTGGGCATTTGGGAGATGAAGTGAAAACTCACTATTTTGAAGGAGGAAACTGTATTGCAAGATTCCCTTTGGCTACCAATGAATCTTATACAAATAAAGAGACTGGAGCTAAAGTTAGCCATACAGATTGGCATAATATAGTTGTGAAAAATAAACTTGCAGAAATTTGCGAGAAATACCTGAAGAAAGGTGATAAAATCTATTGTGAAGGTAAATTGAAAACACGTCAGTGGGAGCAGGAGGGTGTCAAAAAATACACTACTGAAATTTATGTGGTTGATATGACTTTTTTGTCGACAAAAGGAACCACTAACAATGAATCAAACCCTGCTATGAAAAATGAAGGAACAAAGGAAATCAATGATGATTTGCCATTTTAATTAAATTTTAAATATAAAGTTGGACCCAGAACCCATTATCACATTTTTAAATTCAGTACCATGGTATCTAGTAATAGATGTAGTGGTTTTAATAAGTTTGTTGATTCTTTCAGCAATGATTTCAGGAACTGAAGTAGCCTTTTTTTCTTTGTCAAAAACAGCTTTAGACGAACTTGAAAAATCTAAAGAATCTAAGGGAGAGTTAGCCTTAAAATTATTAGCAAAACCTAAAAAATTATTAGCAACCATTCTGATTACTAATAATTTCATCAATATTTTAATTGTACTATTGTTTTCATTCTTGGGAGCTGAGCTTCTTGGGAATATGGATGAGAATATTCGGTTTTTTGTAGAGGTGATTCTTATTACCTTTCTTATTTTGTTGTTTGGAGAGGTGCTTCCTAAAGTATATGCCACTAGAAACTCATTGAGTTTTACGCTGTTTATGTCGGGGCCAATTGCGATTTTGAATAAAGTTCTTTCTCCGTTAAGTGCAATGCTAACGGGCTTGACTGGGATTGTTGAGAGTAGACTTGGTAAAAAGAATACAAATTTATCAGTAGAAACTTTATCTCAGGCTCTTGAGTTGACTTCTGACGATGCTACAACCAAAGATGAAAAAAATATTTTAGAAGGAATTGTCGCTTTCGGTAGTACTGAAACTGTACAGGTGATGAAGCCTAGGATTGATATTTTTGCCATTTCTGATGAGTTGCCTTTTGCAGAAATGTTGGAGAAAATTATTGAAAATGGATTTTCTAGAAACCCAGTATATCATGATAATATTGATGAGGTGATTGGGGTTTTGTATGCAAGAGATTTGATGCCTCATATCACAAAGAAAGATTTCAATTGGCAAACTCTGGTAAGAGCTCCATTTTTTGTGCCAGAAAACAAAAAATTGGATGATTTGTTGGCTGAGTTTCAAGAGAAGAAAAATCATTTGGCAATCGTAGTTGATGAATACGGTGGGACCAGTGGTTTGGTTACCTTGGAAGATGTTATTGAAGAAATTGTTGGGGAGATTAGTGATGAGTATGATACAGATGACTTAGTTTATTCTAAGATTGATGCTTCAAATTATGTCTTTGATGGAAAAACAGCGCTAAAAGATTTTTATAAAGTGTTGAATATCGACTCTGAGTTATTTGAGCCTTTTAAAGGGGAATCGGAAACTATTGCAGGTTTTATTTTAGAGATCACAGGTAGATTCCCTAGAAGAGATGAAAAGATAAATTTCGAGAATTTTGTTTTTTCTGTGGAAGCGGTTGATAGAAAAAGAGTGAAACGTGTTAAAGTAACTTTAGTATAGTGAGAGGTTTTGTTTTTTTGATAACTATGTTGATCGCTTTAGGATGTAAGTCAGACGAACAGCCTAAACCAAATGCTTATTTAAGGTTGGATTATCCGACGCCAGCATATTTGAATTTCGCTAAAAAAGAATACCCATTTACTTTTCAGTATTCAAGCAAAGCAAAAATTATTAATAAGAGGAAGTTTTGGCTCGATGTATATTATCCAGAATTGAATGCAACAGTAGTGTTGTCTTATGCTCCTGTCCAGGATAATTTGAATCTTTTATTCAAAGATGCAGAAAAGCTAACTTTTAAACATATGATTAAGGCAGATGATATTCAGGCAGTGCCTTATGAGAACTCAGAATCTAAAGTTTATGGGAAAATGTTTGAAGTGTATGGGGATGCAGCTACTCAAATTCAATTTCATGCGACGGATTCTGTTAAGAATTTTATGACTGGAGCCTTGTATTTTTATGCAAAACCAAATTATGATTCTATCATGCCCGCTGTACATTATTTAAAAAATGATATGATAAGGTTGATGGAGACTTTGGAGTGGAAAGAGTTAGATTAGAAAAACCAAAGTTTTATTGCCATATCTGAAACGATGATCAAAAGAAAGTATTTTATAAATCCGTCTCCTTTTTTTACGGAGTACCTACTGGCAAACCAAGCTCCTATAGAAGTACCTATGGCTAAAGTAAGACCGTATCTCCAATGTATTTTGTTGTTGATGGCAAACAATACAACTGCGGCAATGGTATAAATAAAAACAACGGTTACTTTGGTGGCGTTTGATTTTACTAAAGAGAATTTATTGATCATCGGTAAGAGTAATAACATAATAAAACCGATACCTGCATTTATAAAACCTCCATATATTCCAACAAAAAAGAAGGTCAAGATAGAAATCAATAAATGTTTACCTGTTGTTTTTTCTGTAATTTCTTTTTGTGTTTTTCGCTTTTTTTGGAATACAATCAAGCAAACAACTACAATCATAATAATTGACAGAATTTTATTGAATAATTCCCCTTTGATATCGATGGCAATTTGAGCACCAATTATCGAACCAAGAAAGGCTGAACATCCAACATAGATACTAAAAGGGAAGGTGGATATTCCTTTGCTTTGGAAACCTGAAATAGCTGTTCCGGTTTGAAATAAAATAGCAATTCTATTGGTTCCATTTGCGATGCTTGGAGGAAGTCCTAAAAATATCAAAAAGGGCAGTGTGATTAAAGACCCGCCACCCGCTAAAGTGTTTATGATTCCGGCAAAAAAGCCAACGATGATTAAAATAATCCAATGATACGCTTCAAGCATCCTGTTTTTTAGGCAAATCTATTGAATTCTTTTTCAATTTCATTTTTGTTTTAAAAAAAATGAGGTTTACAGATGTGTAAAAAATTTGTTCTCAGAGAGTTAATTTTAGGCAGTGAAAAAAATCAAAAAAAAATCAAAAAAAGTTTGACCTAATTGTAAAATCAGTGTATATTTGCATCCGCATTCAGGGAATACCTGATGAGACACTTGGAGAATTGGCAGAGTGGTCGAATGCGGCAGTCTTGAAAACTGTTGAGGGTCACACCTCCGGGGGTTCGAATCCCTCATTCTCCGCAAAAGGAAAACCACAACGAAAGTTGTGGGTTTTTTGTTTTCCCAAAATCCACAAACTCGTTTGTAGGATGTTTAGGAAAACAAAAAAGGGATCAATACCAAAAGTTGTGGGGTCGTTTAAAAATTCAGAACTTTGAACATAAATTTATAGTATGTTATCTGAATCTTTATTAGCTGTTGCTAACTTGTTATTACCCGAAGTTTTGATTGAATATT